>Ga0214919_10003174_pt1 | contig 25118 bp, 9 predicted proteins | sample LL1503_MetaG_FD_177994 | JGI IMG/M metagenome (GOLD analysis project Ga0214919, IMG submission 177994) | Freshwater microbial communities from Lake Lanier, Atlanta, Georgia, United States - LL-1503 | ecosystem: Environmental > Aquatic > Freshwater > Lake | place: USA: Georgia | collected 2015-03-15 | reverse complement strand
CGCTTATGGTCTTTCATCGGTAAATGCTGGACGTGGAGTATCAAGTTTGTCATCAATAGTCTCTTATGGCCTCTCTTCTATTCAAAATGGCCTTTCCAGTATAAGTTCCTTAAAAATAACTACAAGTAGTCTACATTCATTATATATTAGTTCAGGAATAGCAGATTTTTCAACTATTTCAACACAAACAATCCTTGTTGGTTATGTAGGTTCTCCCTTACAGGTGAATATTGGAATTGAAACACCTATTATATATTCTTCTAATATAGAATCTTATAGAGGATATTTTACAGGTAATTTAGGAATTGGTCGTAAAGCACCTTATTGGTACGCTCTTGATGTGCTTGGTGATAGTCGATTTACTGGTAATGTTCGATTTACTGGGAAATTATATGGTGATGGTAGTGAATTACAAAACTTAAATGTTAGTAATGTTAGAGTATTTACTCCAGGAGTTTCTTCGTTATCTTCTATTGTTGCTTATGGTCTTTCTAGTGTTAGAGGTTCTGGTGGTAATAGTTCTAATCCAGGAGTTTCTTCATTATCTTCTATTATTGCTTATGGCCTTTCAACAGTAAATGGGGGTCGAGGCATCTCTTCATTATCCTCTATTGTTGCTTATGGTCTTTCGTCTGTTAATGGCGGACACGGACTGTCCAGTTTATCTTCCATTGTTGCTTATGGTCTTTCATCAGTTAATGGCAGCGTTGGAGTGTCATCTTTGTCATCAATAGTGGCTTATGGTCTTTCAACAGTGGGATTAATTCAGACTCCAACAGTAGGTGCTTTTATTAATGAATCACGTGGAGGAACAGGCATATCATCTCTTGCTTCCTCGCCTAAACCACCAGACACAATAACTGACGCAGTTGCAAAAATAGATCATTGGCTCTTTTCAAATATTATTGCACAACCTCCTGCACCTAATGTTACTAGTAGTGATATAGTAGGTACATCTATTCAATTTAAAATAACACCACCTTTTCAAATTAAATCTGGTGTACTTAATCAATGGCTTCCTGCTATTTATTCATTAACAACTAATATTTATTTATCAAATGGACCTCTAATTTCTTCTATTGTATTAACAAGTAATGAATACTTACCAAAAGGTTTATCAAACTTACAAGGAATATATATAGATGCTAAATTAATCCCTACTTGTAATATTACATTTTTTGGGTATGGCGCAACTGTATCAACAAGTAATTTATTATACATCCCTCTTAGTAACTTAATAAATGAAAGTAATTATATTGTTAATATGTTTTATTCAAACTATTCAGTGGAAACACCAAATGAAACTAATTATAATTGGTATATTAATCGTGGAGGCTATGCTGGTGCTCCATTTAATCTTGTACTAAGTAATCCTACATATAATTCTATTTATACTAGTTTTAATTTATCATATCTAGATGAAACTGAAATCAGTAGGACAGTTGATCAAAATGGATATAATGAGTATGCGAATATTAGATTATTTAATTCAAATATAGATGCTCTTCCACGAAGATATAATTTAGGATTTGTATCTTATAGTAATAATACTAATAATTCTATTCCAGCAAATGCGGATTCTAATTCAAATCTATCTTATAATATTTCTAATCTTCCTCCAGATACTACATTATATTTTAATGTAGCAATACAAAATAATTTTAGATCACTAGTATCACCATATGTATCTTCAAACTCGACCAATAATCGTACACTTCTACCACCAACTACATCAAATTTGACGTTTGTTACTTATAATAGTGTAAATATAGGAGTATATCCTGTTCGTGGACTTTCTAATAATAATGGTATAATTACTAGTACTTCTCCTCTTACTATTTATTCAAACGCAATTATCAACGCATATGGTGGATTCTCAAATATATTAAATAATAGTGGAGCGATTGCAATTCATACAAGTAATAGTCCTGGTGCTTCTAATAGAATTATATCATATTTACAAGTTGTTTCTGGTGCTGATACAAATACATTTTCATTTATGGGTTGGAGTAATATTTTACAAGACCCTCTATCATGTAATTCACAATTTTCTAGAATTAATGTTGGAGCAATTCAAGATACGTATGTAGGAAATACATATTCCAGTAATTTTTACTTACAAGCATCTAATGTAACTGTAGTAATTTCTAATACATTTTTCCCACCTGGTCAAGATGGTAAATCTTTCTCCATTACACATTCAAATCTATTAGATAATGTTAATATTACATGTAATTCCCCTACATATTATTCTGATAATTATGTTGGGACACCAAGTCTGAACTTATACTCAAATTACAGAAATATCAGTAATGATATAACGAATCCGTATCAGTTTGTAAGTGGTGTTTTATCATATACATCAAACGTTGTATTTGATTTTAATGTTGATGTGAACAATTGGGCTTCAAACTTTTTCCCTGCGTGTAATTCTTTTTTGACTGTTAGTTATACTAATGCTGGTGCTTCTACTTGTAATATAAGTTCTAATACAACTGTATATACAAATACAAATGGAACATTTAGTGCTAATACAAATCCTGCGCGATTTAAATTATCAAATACACAATTTAATACAAGTGCTACTTTTTTGACAAATAGTATTAGTGATCAAATCACTGCGAATGTAACTGTTAATACACTTATGGGTAGTACTACTTTCTCAGGATGTAATTTACCTTACTATTTTGATATAGCAAGTGTACTTGCGATTCGAAACATATTTTCAAATGTATATGCGTCTGGTGGCGCAAGATATTCAGTAAGTAATATACTATACCCTACTAGTATTCAACTTTTGACATTTACTGAATATAATCATTCAAATCCAATTCTCAGTGGAAGCCCTACAACTCTTACGCCAAATAATTATAATTCTGAATTACCATTCATAAATGGTTTATTTTTAACAGCCTCAAATTTAACAAGTTCATTATATACTAATTACTATCGTAATCTTGCCTCTTTTACATCTCCATTTGGATTTAATTACACATATCCAAATTATAATTTTTTATATAGTGGCGTAGAAACTACTAATGCTAATACTAGATTCGCAATGTTCAAATATAGTTTTTCAAATAGTTTACAAAGTAATGTAAAACTAATTCAATTCAATGTCTATTTTACAAATGGATGGGCTACACAAACTCCAAATAATCTATTTAATAATTCTGTTAAACAGTTAATATATAAAATTGATAATGTTGGTCAATATAACACAAATTGGTTAAATGGAAACGCAATTAAAGAAACAAATGATCCTCCATATAGTTTAGTAGATGGATCGCCAGGTCTTCGTGGTTCAAACATATTAAATACACCAATACTTAATAATACTAATCGTACAAGATACTTTTCTATTAATCCTATTCCATCTGGTTGTAATTATGATTTATATATAAGAGTTGGACTGGCTACAAACAGTAATATAAATTTTAATTATATAAACCCTATACCTATACATGGCTCAAATCCAACTATGCCAACAAATATAAGATTATCAAATACACCAACTACTGTTCTTAATACAAATTGGATAAATCCAACAAATTTCGACTTTCCTTTACCTCCTTCAGGAACAGGAGCAGCCCCAATATTATCTAATATATTAACATATACCGCAATAACAGGACCTAGTGGTCCTCGCAGATGGGTTACTGTTGGTGTGAACACATATTGTAATGATGTAGTTACTATATATAATTTAACTACAGGTGGTACAACTACTAATTACGCAACTCCATCTAACGCAGATACATATTACAATGTAACTATTCAATCTGTTAATGATGTTGGATCAGGTACTACTTCAGGAGCAATAACATCTTCTAATCCAACACCTCTTCCTCCAACATACGGAAGTTTTAATACTAATGGAAATGTATTTGGTATAGTTTCAAGGTATTTATCAAATTATCCGACAACTCAGAATATTTATGTAATGGGTACTACTCGTACAACAATTACAAACGTAAATTTAATTAATTGGAATCAAGCATTCCAGTCAGTACCTAATGCACCTTTTACAAATGCTATTCAACTACAGATATCAAATGCAGCAACATTAACACAGTTTACAGTTAATAACGAAACAGCCACTCTTGGTTCAAATTTATCAAATGTTGTTTTATATACAACTCTATCAAACGGGGCACGTTTAGATACTTCAAGATATACATTTACTACTAATACAGTTTATGAGCAAGCAGCACAATCAAATATAGGTAGTAATGGAAGTGCAGGATGTCTCTACTTATCAAATGCGATTGATAGATATTATGGTGTTACAAGTAATAACTATGCTGGGTTTTTCTATACTGCTGCGTTTACTTATATAGCGTCTAATACATATGTAACACCAAGTAATATACCTTATAGATTTACAATGAGTAATCATCTTGGTTCAAATATTTCTTCACCAAACTACTATTTTGATGATCTAACTGCTTCCGCTACTGCTACAATTAATAATATATTTGTAGATACAGCCGCACTTGATTCATCTTATTACACATATGTAAGTGGTTTAGCAGTGTTCAAAACAACCTGTAATTATAATTTCTGGATTGTCGCGAGTAACTTAGGTTCTTACTTTTACGTTAATACTCCTGTAAGTGTGAGTCTTAGAGATAATGTAAATTCACTAACTATTTCAAATTATAGTTTTAACCCAACAACTACTAAATTTTATTCAACAAGTAATCTTGCGCCAGGCAATGAATTAACAACTAATATTAAAAATGCGAATAATCAAACATACTTATATTGGTCTAACGTAGCACTTTCAAATTCAACATATAATAGACCTATTTTTACAGTTCTAAATCCAATTAGTAATGTTGGAGTCGCAAGTAATTTAAATACTACCTCTGCGTCTATTCCTTATAATATTGTCTTTAGTGATTTCAGCGATAAACCTTTCTATTTTGATTCTGCGTCAGTTTTGTTGCGTGATGCCACGAAGAATTCTAACTCAATTCCAGGTTTTGGATATCGTGTAGAGTCTGGTACAGGGTCAAATCCAGATTGGTTTAGTGCGTGTAATGTGGCAATTCAGAACTTTGGTAAGTTATATGAAGATAGTTCTAATATTTCAACTTCTTATTCAAATGAATTACAGTTAGTAAATGGAGTATATACTGCTTCAAATACTTTAGCATATTTAAATTATTCACCCTATTATGCGCCAACAGGATATTCATATCCAAATTATACAAGTATATACACAGATGGTAGAATAAGATATACGACATTTATGTGGTATATAGGTGTAAATCCTAGTATTAAAAATTTTGCTTATTTTAAAATAACTTCTAATAATTTTCCAAATACTAATATTGCAGGATTTAATACATATACTGGTGGTATTACAATTCAATATAGAATAATTGGATCAACATATCCATCTTCATCTACAGGAAATACTTCAGCATGGTTAAATGGAAATACATTTAATACTGGTAATAGTAGTTATATTAATTTTACATCATTATATAATGCAGCAGGTGGTACTACTGGACAAAATATAACTCCATTCGGAACTATTAATACAGATCAATTTAATAGATTAATTATAGTTTCTGATTCTTATGGTAATAGATTAGGAACTGGATTATTTAATTTATATATACGTATAGGATTGCCAATAAATTCTAATTATTCATTTAGTAATATTAATTTATTAGCAGTTCAATAATTTTATAATATTATTTATTAATAGATGGCATTACCAAATAATTTTTTAACTCAACCACTTGTTGGACCTGGAGTGAATGGATGGAGAAGTGATGGTGTTGATCCAACAGAAATGATTAATTATCTTTTTAAAAAATCATTTGGCATTCCAAATGCACAGGCATATAATACATATAGATTTGATTTCTCAGGAACTTATAATTCTACACAGACTATTAAAAATAATTTTATATATGCTCAATATATACCAGATACTGCACCGAGTGATACTATAGAAGATTATTCATGGTCAATACCTCAAAGTAGTAGATATATATCACAATCATACCCATATTTAGTTAATTATAGAGATATATTAATGACAGGTCTTAACTCTGATAATCCATCATTTGTATGTAAAAATTCAGATGATACACTTATAAGTAATAATACAATACCATATTATTATGGAGATCATAGTAGTTATAATATTATATTGAAAGGGAATAATGATACTTTATTAAATTTTGGATTATCATCTGCTGGTTCTTGGATTATGGATACAGATTCAGGTATATTAACATTTTACGATGATGTTGATCCAAATATTGCAACAGTTAATAAAGATACACCGCCAAGAATCTCCTATTGGCGTTACGAAGGCCTTACAGGGAATGCTAATATAGTTGAAGTATTCGATGCGTGAAGACGCGCCTCTAAGTTAAGACAACGCTACATTAGAGCGGCAGAGTTTTCTGTTGGAGATGTCAGGTCCAATAAATATACCGAATACTGCGGGTGTTGTGACTGTTAATACATCAAACGCAGAAAAAACACTTTTACTTCCTCTAACAGCATCTATCTACGGTAAGATCATTACTATTAAGGACATTTCAAGTAATGCCGCAAATTGTAATATTACAATTCAAACACAATATCCTCCAGATCTTTTTGAAGATGGAACATCCAATTATTTATTAAAAACTAATTTCGGCTCTGTTACATTTCTCGCGAAATCAAATACCTGGTATACTTTGAATAACTCTAGTGGGTCTACAAATTCTATTATTGATACAAATAATTTAACAGTGGCAAGTAATTTCTATGTAGGAACTGGTGCTAGATTTTATACTAATAATATATATGCTGCTGGTTATGAAAATACAAAGATTCTTCAGTCTGGACAGACTTATAGACATATTTATTATTATGACATAAACAACAATCTTGATACAAATCCGCATACAATAAATGGTATTGGATATAGTCCTACTTCAGGTACTACAGTTGCTCTTACAGATAATTCAAATATATGGAGAAGTTTAGATGGTAGTAATTTTAATTTAAGTTATTTATTTAATAACCCTGGTGATCCTTTATCGTTTGATCCGAATGATAATCCTTTATCGTTTGATTCTCTCGGATTTGGAAATATAAATAATGGTGGAGATATATTTTTTCTAGTAAATTCAAACTATATATATTTGAGTCTAGATATTGGCTTAACCTGGTATGATATTGGATTATCACCAGATGATACTGGAAGCGGAACTATTACTTCAATGAACTTTAATAGTAATACTAATAGTTTCCTATTAACAATAAGTGGAGGTCTACATAATTTCTGTTATTATGATGTTATAGGTACAACTATTTCAAATCCTAGAAATATATTCACATATGGAGCAAATAAAGCATTTTGGAATGGTTCTTTGTGGGTCGCAGTTGGAAGTAATACAAATGGTAAAAATATTGCGTATAGTCCAGATGGAGATATTTGGTCATATGCGTCAAATCTAACACTTAATACAAATACTTTTTTTGAAAATTTTCTAGAAAATGATTATGGTGAAGGAACTAGTATTTATTATGCAAATAATATATGGGTCGCAGTTGGAAGAGCTACAAATGCTTACAATTATAATATATATATAAGTCCAGACGGCTCAAATTTTACACAAAGCCAAATTTTGCAAAGCTCTTATAATGATGTAGTATATAATATATCAGAAAATAGATGGATTCTCACGGAAGGTAATTCTATTGATATATTTATAAATAATGGAAGCAATCTTACATTTGATGTAGGCAATCCTTATATAATAGGAAATTATGATATAACAAATTTATTTACTACAATTAAGCCAAGTAATTACCCACAAGTACATATAACACCTAATACAATAAGCGCTCTTAATATTTTGGCTAATAATATCACAGTTACAAAGGATTTCTATGTAGGAACTGGTTCTACATATTATACTGGTGCTACATATGCTGCTGGTATTGATGATACACAACGTCTTCAAAGTGGACAGACTTTTAAACCTATTTATTATTATGACATAAACAACAATCCTGATACAAACTCACATACAATAAATGCTATTGGATATAGTCCTACTTCAAATATTACAGTTGCTCTTACAGATAATTCAAATATATGGAGAAGTTTAGATGGTAGTAATTTTAATTTAAGTTATTTATTTAATAACCCTGATAATCCTTTCTCGTTTGATCCGAATGACAATCCTTTATCGTTTGATTCTCTCGGATTTGGAAATATAAATTTTGGTGGAATTTCTCTTGATCTATTTTTAGTAGCAAATTCAAACTATATGTATGCAAATCTGAATAATGGCTCAAATTGGGGTCCTACTGACGTAATACCAGATAATGGTGGAAGTGGAATTATAACATCAATTAACTTTAACAGGAATTCTAATAGTTTCTTATTAACAATAAGTGGAGGTGATAATAATTTCTGTTATTTTGATATTATTGGAGGAACGATTACTCCCACATATATTTCAAATATATTTTCAATTGGAGCAAATAAAGCATTTTGGAATGGTTCTTTGTGGGTCGCAGTTGGAAGTAATATAAATGGTAACAATATTGCATATAGTTCAGATGGAGTTAATTGGTCATATGCGTTAAATCTAACAACTTCTACAAATACTTTTTTTGAATATTCTGGTGGTTATGGTGAAGGAAAGGGTATTTATTATGCAAATGGTATATGGATAGCAGTTGGAACAGGAGATCTTAATAATTGTAATATATATGTAAGTCCAGATGGAATAGAATTTACACAAAACCAAGTTATTACAAACTCTTATAATGATGTAGTATATGATATATCAGGAAATATATGGTGTGCCGCAGCAGACGGTATTATTAATAATAATATTGATGTATTTACAAATAACGGAATAACTCTTACATCAGATACATATTATAGTTTAGTTTATACAACAACTAAACTATTTACTACAGTTCAATCACGTAACTATTCACAAGTACATATAACATCTAATACAATAAGCGCTGATAATATATATGTTACTAATACAATAAGTACTCTTAATATATATGCTACTAATTATTTTTATAATGATGGTACGCCATTATCAAATGGTGGTGGTGGAGGTGGAGGTGGTACTTATATAACTAATATATATAATAGTTCAAATCCAGGTGTTTCAACACTTTCTTCAATAGTGGCTTATGGTCTTTCTTCAGTTAATGGAGGGTTTGGCCTGTCCAGCCTATCTTCAATAGTGGCTTATGGTCTTTCGTCAGTAAATGGAGGGGCTGGCCTGTCCAGCCTATCATCAATAGTGGCTTATGGTCTTTCTTCAGTTAATGGTGGAGAGGGTATTTCTAGCCTCTCTTCAATAGTTGCTTATGGTCTTTCTTCAGTTAATGGTGGAGAGGGTATTTCCAGCCTCTCTTCTATTGTTGCTTATGGGCTTTCGTCAGTAAATGGTGGGACTGGTATATCCAGCCTCTCTTCTATTGTTGCTTATGGGCTTTCTTCAGTAAATGGAGGGGCTGGTATTTCCAGCCTCTCTTCTATTGTTGCTTATGGGCTTTCATCAGTTAATGGTGGGGCTGGGATCTCTTCACTATCATCAATAGTTGCTTATGGGCTTTCATCAGTTAATGGAGGAGATGGGATTTCCAGCCTCTCATCAATAGTCGCTTATGGGCTTTCTTCAGTATATGGGGGGGATGGGATCTCCTCTTTGTCTTCAATAGTTGCTTATGGCCTTTCATCAGTAAATGGTGGACAAGGGATCTCTTCACTATCATCTATTGTGGCTTATGGTCTTTCTTCAGTTAATGGTGGACAAGGGATCTCTTCACTATCATCTATTGTGGCTTATGGTCTTTCTTCAGTTAATGGTGGACAAGGGATCTCTTCACTATCATCTATTGTGGCTTATGGGCTTTCTTCAGTTAATGGTGGACACGGAGTGTCCAGCCTCTCTTCCATTGTTGCTTATGGTCTTTCTTCAGTTAATGGTGGGCACGGAGTGTCCAGCCTCTCATCAATAGTCGCTTATGGCCTTTCATCGGTAAATGGTGGGACTGGCGTGTCCAGCCTCTCATCAATTGTTTCTTATGGCCTTTCATCGGTAAATGGAGGACGAGGTATATCTTCACTATCCTCTATTGTCGCTTATGGCCTTTCTTCAGTAAATGGTGGACGTGGTATATCTTCACTATCCTCTATTGTCGCTTATGGCCTTTCTTCAGTGAATGGAGGCGCTGGTATCTCCAGCCTCTCTTCCATAGTCTCTTATGGCCTTTCTTGTATTCAAAATGGCCTTTCCAGTATAAGTTCCTTAAAAATAACTACAAGTACTCTACATTCGTTATATATTAGTTCAGGAATAGCAGATTTTTCAACTATTTCAACACAAACAATCCTTGTTGGTTACGTAGGTTCTCCCTTACAGGTGAATATTGGAATTGAAACACCTATTATATATTCTTCTAATATAGAATCTTATAGAGGATATTTTACAGGGAATGTAGGTATTGGTCGCAAAGCCCCTTACTGGTATGCTCTTGATGTGCTTGGTGATACTCGATTTGAAAATATAGAATTAATTGGCAACTTTACAACAAGTAATATACAAGCCTCTAATATAACTGCTAATTATTTTTATGGAGACGCGCGTAATATGACAAATATCCCGAGTTATGGTGTAAGTACTCTTTCATCAATTGTTGCATATGGCCTTTCAACTGTTTCATTCCAACCTACACCAGGAGTATCTTCATTGTCCTCTATTGTTGCGTATGGTCTTTCAAGTGTATATGGAGGGTTTGGTATATCATCATTATCGTCAATAGTTTCATATGGTCTTTCAACATTTAGGACATTTTTATTTACACAGAATGCTACAGTATTAAGTAATCTAACATTTGGTTCAAATGATGGTGCTCTCGCTAATACTGAGTCAAATCTCGTTATTTTCAAAGGCCCTGGTCCAGAAAATCAAGTCTATGTACAGACAACAGGGTCATTTTCCGTTGAAACAGGTGTTACTCCTGGAACATTATGGAATAGTAATCCGAATTATGGCACACCGTCATTCACAGTAGATTCTAGTCGTGTTATTAATCTAAATACGCAAACGATTGTGAAATCTAATGTATTATTTTACGATTCTGCTTTGAATCTTCATACAACATTCTGTAATCAAGTTGGTATTTCTGGGTTTTATATGAATCAAAATGGTGTCCGCGGTTCAAAGCCAGTTCAGACTATTCAAGACGGTATTGGCACATCTGCTTTAGTGGCAACTACACTAGGTGCAATTCATATTCAACAGAATTCTAATGCTATTTCACCAGGAGTAACAGGAATTACATTTGGAGGTTTGGGAAATACAAATCCGATGGCTGGAATTCTTAGTGTATCTGCGAGTAATTCTGGTACGGATCTTCATTTGATGACCTCATCTGGGTCAGATGGCCTCAAAGACCGTTTAACAATTACATCAAATGGTTTTGTTGGTGTAAATACGTCTACACCATCTGTAACTTTAGATGTTACTGGTGACACTACAATTCATGGAAGTGTGAACGCTGGAACAACTAATCCTGTGTTACTTATATGTGAAAATGGTGGAATTCAATATTATACAAATGGGCAGTTATATAATACGAATTTTAATGTACCTGGTGTCAAAATTAATGAAGCATATTATGATGGTTCTATATGGGTTGCTGTTGCTCAAAATAATAATATTTATTATTCATCAGATACAATAAATTGGAATTTAACATTAACAAAACCTATTGATGATGACCCTCTAGGTGATATTGCAGTAGCAGTTATTAATGCTAGTAATATATGGTATATTGGAGGAACATATGCTAACTTTCGAACAAATTATTATAGTTATGATGCTCAATATTGGAGAAATAATCCTGGAGCTGGTAATAATAATGATAAAATTGTAAAATTTGCTTATAATCCTTCACAAAATATATTTGTAGTTGCTAAAAATGTAGCAGGTACAACTTCAATAGGTTATAGTAGTAATTTAATATCTGGTGCTCTAATAAATATTCTTAGTGGTGGATTTAACCAACGCGCAAATTACATATATTATAATTCGAATGACTTAATCTGGATAGCACTTGGTGATTCTACTAACTATTATAATATACAATATTCTACAAATAATAAAAATTTTGCTTTTTGTACTAATAATAATACTGGAAATTCTACTTTCTTTAGTGATGGTACAAATGGTGCTCTTTCAGTTGATTATGGCAATGGCCAATTAATTGTTGTAGGAGATAATGGTGGATCACCACCTAATATGTATTACAGTATAGATGGAGGTTATACTTTTAGTAATCTCCAAAATAATATTTCAAATGTAACTTTAGGAGATATTAAATATTTTTCAGGATCTACTTGGTTCGCTACTGCTCGTGATTTACCTACATTATATCGTTCAGATGATAATGGTTCTAATTGGACTTCAATAGCACTTGCTAATACACCAACACGTATTACAGTTGCAAATGTAAATCCATTTACAACACGTATGTCAGGAAACACAAGTATTAACAAACAACCGACAACACATTCCCTTGATATTAATGGTTCTACAAATATAGGCTCAAATTATGGACTAATTGTTGGAGTAGCAGGAACAGGAACAGTTCCTATACAATTATATCAAAATAATACGCAAGTTTCTCCAAAAATATTTAATTACTCTATAACATCCCTTACAAGTATTGCTACAAACGGATATATATGGGTTGCTGCTGGAAATAGTAATAACTTCTTATATTCATATGATACACAGGCTTATTATGATGGTATTGGTATAATGCCGACAGAAACTTCAAATGTATATTTATCATATGGTTCTAATATTTGGTTAGCAGTTGGTTCAAATAGTACTAATAATGCTAAGAAAGTAACTTATAGTTATGATGGCATTACTTGGACACTGAATAACAGTAATTTTAATAATTATAATTTTACTGGTGAGCCTCGTTATAATCGTTCATATTGGTTAATACCTGCAAATGGTAATGGAAATAGGTCAAATTCTTTATTATATACAACAAATCCTTTAGGAGGTTCTAATGCCTATTTACCCGCAACGACTGGAGGTTTTACAACACAAGCAAATGCTGTTGAATGGAATGGTTCTCTTTGGGTGGCAACAGGTATTACAAGTGTAGGCTCGAATGTACAATACAGTTACAATGGTTCAAACTGGTCAAACACAAATATTTCATTTAGTTCAAGTGGTACATCAGTCGCATATGGAAATAATATATGGGTTGTAGGCGGTAATAATGGTATATTTAATAGTACAAATGGTATTTCTTTTACACCTTCATTAACAAGTACAAATCCTGGAATAAAAGATATTAAATTTATTCAAAATGGCCCTACAGGTGTATTTTATGGTTTAAGTAATACCGCGTTAATTGTATCATCAAATGGTGTAAATTGGTTTAATGTTACTACTTTTTCAGAATTAACTACATCTCGTTTAGCACTCGGTTATAATTGGCAAAGTTTATTAACTGTAAACGGGACAATAACTACAAATGCTTTAACTGTAAATGGGACAACAACTACAAATGCTTTAACTGTAAATGGCGCAACAAATCTTGGCCCTAATACTAATGCTAGAGACTTAAATATTACTGGGAATCTTACACTTAATAATCAACCAGTTTTATTAAGTGTAAATAATATAACAAATACAAATACATTAATTGTTAGTGGTTCAACAACTACAAATACATTAACTGTTACAAATTCAGCAACATTTTCAAATACAACAACAACATCAAATTTAAATATTACTGGGAATCTGACATATAATAATAGACAACCTCATTATTTTACATATGTTAAAGAATATAATACTATTGGGTGGGTAACGCCAGCAAATGGTTTATATTCAAACATGATTTTTAATAATACTATTCCAGGTACACCAACAACATCTAATTATATATTCGCAGAGTGGTTATTAACAATTGTAGGTTATAATATTTTACCACGTAGTGGTATTGCTTCAAATATTAGTGGAGTATATGCGGGTCAATTTAGTAATAATTGGGGATATTATATTAGAGGACCACCAAGTTTAGCATTATCTAATATAACTCTTAATTTCATTGCTTATCCAGCAAATTTTATCGTTAATTCTGGAACGACATCTGTACCTATAAATCAGTTATTCCCATAAATCTGGTATAAAGCCATCTTACGTCTCGTTCCAATAATGGAACTACCAGGCTATACAGAATTAGCGCCAGGCCCTGGCGATTCTGTAAAGCCTTTTTTGCCCATAAAATCTCTTCCACCACTTCTAAACCGTCGTGTAATTCTCATTGCAACTGCTGCGATTAATTCCGCAAATATATTTACAAATGGGCTATTCCAAAATATTTATCTCATTTACAGAATGGCAGAGGCCATCGGTTGGCTCCCGATTTTCATTGTAAGTGAAAAACCAAAATCTATTGATGAAGTTCCCAAAATTCTACAGAATTGCCGCGTAACAAGTATAGATGAAATGGTAAAACAACCAATACCTATAGGGATATATTTGGAAATAGGGATGTCTGTTGATCCAGCAATGCGCAGTTATCTAAAACTTCTTGGCGCAAAGATTTGTAAACTATATTTAGGAAATATTCTAAATATTGATATTGAAACCGCACTCTTCTATCACCCTATGACATTTATTCATCATTCTGTTGGAGGTCACGATGAAATTTGGGTGTCTCCTCATTATTTACAACATTCTCAGTACGCTGCTGCTATTAATCATATAGAAGTTGGTGGACCTGGGCAGAGGGTTGCACCCTATATATGGGATCCGAGTATTTTACTAGATGATGGTCGTCGCAAACTTGGTTGGAGACCTCGTAATTCAGGGGAAAAACAAGTATTACTTATTATGGAACCTAACATCAGTTTTCAGAAATCGTCTCTTGTTCCTATAATGGCTGTTGAGGCGTTTTACAAGAAAAATCCTGATGCGAATTTTGAACTTATTGTTGTAAATGGCGAAAAACTTGTACAAGCTACTTACTTTTTACCATCTATTTATCAGCATCTATCAATTGTAAAAGACGATAAAGTTAAGATTTTAGGGCGACGTGATATGAAAGATATTATGAATGAACATCCCAGTCTAATATGTCTGTGTCATCAAGTTAATAACGATTATAATTATATGACTTTAGAATTATTATATACTGGTTTTCCCCTTATACATAATGCGAGTTCCTGGAGTGAATTTGGATACTTCTATAAGGAGAATAATATTATGGACGCAGCAGGGCTTATTGAGTTTGTAATGAAATCTCACGAGGATCGTGTTGAAGTATATAAGAGTCACGCACACGCTTTGGCGTGGAGACATAGTCCTTATAATCCGGATGTCCAGGCTGGTTGGAAGGCGTTGCTTGAATAGAGGGTTTAAATTATCTAGTATGCTATTTTGAGAGTAAGGATGAAAGTTGGAATTCTTTCCCCCATACGCTTTAGCGTATTTAGTAGTGGCGCTTCAAGCGTTGCTTTAAACTTGTATGATTATTTAAGAGAACTTGGTTGTGAAACAGAACTATTAAATATTCTCCCCTCAGAGAAGAATTGGTATGATGATTGTAGTAGTCTTCAGAGTAAGTATATTGTTAAGAGTTCTTCTGCTACAGTAGAAAATAAGTATGATTTAGTAATTGATATTGATGGGTTTATGTCAGCAGAAGTACGTAGTCGACTTGGTAAGAAAGTTGCAGTACTTTTACGAAAGCCTGTAATTCTTTCTGATATTGAATCTATTGTATATCCTACAAGTAGAAATCCGCGTCTTCTAGATGATATTGATTTTACAATTGTATACGATTATTTCGCAGATTCTGATATAGATTATGTGAAACTTCTAACTGATAATAAGCCTGTATATCGCGTCCCATTTCTTTGGAGACCTAAGATTATTGAAGCACATTATTCAGAAACTGGATTTAACCCTTGGACTGGAGGTGATGCAAAATCATGGCATCCCCATGTAATGGAAACAAATATGACAAATACTTCATCTTGTACTGTGCCTCTTGTAACGTTGCGCCAAGTTATTGAAAAGACAAATTTCCCTTATAAGGAATATACGATTCACAATATGGACCAACTTAATAATAGTGATTATTTCCGTGATAATATTAAGAAGAATAGTGAAATAATAAAGGCTGAAGGGCATTTTATCGGTCGTCAACGTGTTGTAGATTTAGTTGTTCAGCCAAAATCTCTGCTTCTTTCTCATATTCGTTTTCTCCCCTTTCGCCCAATTCATATTGATGCGGCTTGGGTAGGACTCCCTATTATTCATAATAGTGTATTACTTCGGGAAATTGGTTGTGGTTATGAACGATTATTCTATAGGGATAATGATATTCTTGGAGCAGTGCGTTGTTTTGAAGTGCTTGAGAAAGATTATGCTGCGCGAAGCGGAATATTCTCTGAGGGAGGATTGGTGGCTGTTCGAAAACGGTTGGAGCGTTTTATGGGATTGGACGATTCTCATAAGAATGCTTGGTTGGCAGTTTTAAGTGCTACTGTGACTGTTCCTGCTGTTGCTGAGACTGTTGTGGCCATCGCTACGCAGACTGCTCCTGTGACTGCTCCTGTGACTGCTCCTGTGACTGCTCCTGTGACTGCTCCTACTCCTGTTGCTCCTGTCATCACTACGCAGACTGTTGTTGCGCCCCAGACCCCTACAAAAGAAGTTTCAGTACTTTTCACAGACATGTGGGACGAATTCAATCCAGAGTATAATTTTTTCCTCCTTCTTCTTGAAAATTCCTCAAAGAACTTCCCATTACCCTTAACAATCAAAGGATATTCACTTGAAACACTCGGTAATAATATTCCAGATATTTTGGTATTTGGGCCATTTGGAGAAACCTGGAGACGCTATCCAGATTTACCAAAGGTTCATTTCACAGGTGAGAATACACCCCCTATCAATGAAACAAATGTAAAACTCAATCTTGGATATTCTTTAATTGAAAATTCGGAGAATAGTTATATACGTTTACCTTTATGGATGCTTGAAATTGACTGGTTTAATGCTGACCCTGAAAAGATTCGCAATCCCAAACCATTACCAATCGATTGTGTTAGAAAGACATATCCAGAAATGATAGAACAACATTCTGAAAACTTCTGTTCATTTGTTGTCACAAATCCTCGTAATCAGATGCGAAATGATGCTTTTGTATGGCTTTCAATGTATAAGCACATAGACTCAGCAGGTCGTTTATTTAACAATATTGGTGATAAAATTTTCGCAGGATTAGGAGGTGGTGGCGGTGAACTCAAGAAGCACGAGTTCCTGAAAAACTACAAGTTCTCTCTCTGTTATGAGAATTCTTCCGCTGAAGGATACACTACTGAGAAACTCCTACACGCAAAAGCAGCAGGATGTATTCCTATTTATTGGGGAGACCCCAAAGTGTCTCGCGATTTTGATGATGCTGGATTTATTAACGCACAGAATGCGGCAAGTCCTGAAGAACTTATTGAACTTGTTCAGAAAGTTGATGAGAATGATGAACTCTATAAGAAGATATATAATACTCCTCTCCTTAATGAGTATAAATTTAATCTTGTACGTCGTCGTCTTTCACAAATTGCTACAAAGTTTTGGAGCATACTTGGCTATTCTGAAGATATTCTTAAAACAATTCCAAAATTTGTTGGTAATTCAGAGAGTGTGGCTAAACCACAAACACAAATACAGACACAAACTAAATCCCAAAAACAAATCAAGTTCGAAACATCTGATGCTCATATTGCTGTTAAAAAAATGGTTGCAGTTACATTTGCAACTAAAAACTTCACACAATCTTTACAAATGTGGTTACACGTAATGAAGCAACATAAACAACAATTACCCAAATTAGAAATAATAGTATATCTCGGACATGATGTAGATAATATAGAATCCCTTACAAAGATTAATCCAGGAGTTAAATTCCTTTCACTTCCAACTGAAACTCCTCTTGACTTTTCAGATTTCTGGCATCCTCAACATTTTGCCTGGAAACTCTGGATTCTAAATGAAATTTGCACAAAATATCAAGACCGACTAATATTTTATATGGACTGTGCTTCATTATTAGTTCGTTTCCCTTTTGAATATATTTCATCAGTTTTGAAAAATGGTCTCTGTTTCTTAGAAGATCCCAGACAAATAAATCTACAATGGTGTTCGCCTGAATTCTGTGAGGCACTTTCTGTTACTGAAAAGGAGTTAAGCCAGAAACAAATATGGGCTGGAGGATTCGCATTTATAGTAAATGAGCAGTCACGTAAGTTTTTCACTGAAGCACTAAGTCTTGGTAAAGAGCGTCATATTATTGTTGGGCCTAAGTGGTCTGGTCAACTACCTGATGGTCGTCATAAAGGTCATCGCCACGATCAGAGTATTATAAGTCTTCTATCATTACGTTATGGCCTTACAGGATTTCCTCTTGATTCTGTATATTGCGATTTTAGTCTTCGTAAAACATTCAAGACTGGTTGCTCTCTCTATGTACATAGAGGCCAATTCGCCAATCACAAGACAACATTTAACAGAATTAGTGAAATCCATATGATTAATCTGAAACGTCGTAAAGACCGCTTGGATCTGTTTTATAATTCTCACCCTTATATGAATGGTCACGTAATTGTGGATACTGCTTGTGACGGTCGTGCCACAGCAATGACACCTGCTCTAAGTCGTTTATTTAAGCCAAATGATTTTATGTGGAAGAAAGCAATTTTCGGTTGTGCAATGAGTCACTTGAAACTCTGGATGGAACTTGCGAATGAGGATAATAACATTGAAAATTATCTCATTCTTGAGGACGATGTGAAGTTTGCTCCAGGCTGGGAAAATATTTGGAATCAGGCCTCACAGATGATTCCAGAAGATTATGATGTCCTCTATTTGGGCGGTATTCTCCCACCGAATCGTCAGGGTTACAAAGGTGTAACAGAGCCAGTGAATATGTTCTGGTCACGTATCAAGGAACATACTATGTTTGGACAATCCACGCCAAATCGCTATTTCCATGTGTGTAACTACTCCTATATATTATCCAAACAGGGTGCGCAGAAAATTATTGCTTCTATTCTTGGGCGCGGAGGTTATTACACGAGTGCAGACCATATGGTATGTAATCAGATTGACTCAATGAAACATTATTTTATGACACCACTTGTTACAGGTAGTTATCAGGATGATGACCCTAAGTATGCGAATGCTGAGTTCAATAATTTTAATCGTATTGATGGATTTGATAGCGATCTCTGGAATAATGATGAACGATTTTCCGATGCTGATAAGGCTCTTGGTTCAAGTATGCCTGATATTTCACTTGAGACTGCAATAAAAGACGCATTTACCCCTGAAGTTGTTATTGGGGAGACTAAACAAGAAGAAAAGCCATTTGAAAATGTAGAAACAAAACCTGTAGCAACAAATCGACCGTTCTACACAATTGGTCCTCATAAGACAACAATTAAAGATATGATGGAAGCCATATGGATTCGTGATTTGCTAAATTTACCTATGGGAAAGACTTTTGGTCAGCCATCCAAGACAATCACAATGGAAATTAAGAATATTCCATCTGACACAGAACCAATGGATTGTTCACCTATTTTTATTATTCAGAGACCTTACATAGATTTTTACGCAAATTTATTTAAATTATATGATGTTGCGAAAAAAGATTTCTATGTATTACATTTAAGTGATGAATATGGCCACGATGATATTTCATGGTATTCACTAACACATTGTAAGGGAATTGTTAGAACATATGTTCGTAAGTTTGAGGAAGATATTATTAATAAAATCTGTATTATTCCTCTAGGATATAATCGTCGTGCTACTGAGCCTATATATGATATAATAAATAAAACACCAGGACTTCCCTTTCGCGAACTTGTATGGTCTTTTAGAGGAACTCGTTGGATGAACCGTGAAGCAAAACTAGAACCTCTTAAACAAATTCCTGGCGATAATCGTTGTGTATTTTATAACGATTGGAAAGATCCCTTACAGGTTGAACGTGAAGAGTATGTAGGGGAAGTATTAAATTCTAAGTTTGTTGCGTGTCCTGGGGGCATGAATCCTGAGACGTTCCGTTTTTATGAGGCGCTTGAATTAGGTGCAATTCCTCTATATGTGCGTCAAGAAGGAGACGAATTATATTTTAAGAAATTAACTGAGACTATACCTGTTCTCAGTTTTGGTTCTTGGGTTGAAGCGAGTGCTGCAGTTCAATACTTTTTACAGAATCCTGATATTATGGATAAGTATAGAGGAACTTTACTTATTGGATGGGTAAATACTAAGCAACTTATTAGTAATAGTATGAAAACTATACTTGGGTTTTAGGTTGTCTGTGGTTCTGCTTGAGGGACCTCTGGTTGGACTTCTGGCTGGACCTCTGCTTGGGGGACTTCTGGTTGGGGCACTTCTGGTTGGGGGACTTCTGGTTGGGGGACCTCTGGTTGGACCTCTGGTTGGACTTCTAGTTGGACCTCTGGCTGTGGTTGTGCCTCTGCCTCTGTAATTTTACTTGTTAAATCATTAATTAAATTCTGTAAGTTTGCTGGATCAACTCTAATATTAAATGACTGTTGATCACCAGGAAAAACATTATTATATGCTATTATAGTACTTGGTAGAACCGCTAATATTCCATCAGGTGTATGACCCGAATAATCATACCCTCCATTCATACTATATCCTTGCGCATTGAAGCCATATATATCATAACCATTTACATCATAGCCAGCGCTATTATATCCTGTCATATTAAAGCCCTGTCTATTGTAGCCAGCAGTATTATATCCTCCTACATTATAGCCTTCAAGGTCATAACCCTGTGTATTAAATCCTGAAGCATTAAAACCATCTTGATTATAACCATTTATATCATAACCTAAAGCATTAAACCCTTGCGCATTAAATCCATCAATATCATAACCCTGTGTGTTATACTTATATTCCCGATTATCAACTTGGCCAGTCTCCAATACTTGTGTAATAGTATATGACCCAAAACGTTGTTCTAAAGACTTATACGCAATATCAAATAAAGTTGTTTGAGAAAAAACAGCCCCCTCTTGAATTACATCAATTATATTCATACCATAAGGAAGTTTTATTTGACTTCTACCTGCTTTCTTATCATCGCGGGACTTAAAGGCTTCAAAGATAAATGTAAGTTGATAATTTCCATTACCAATAGGCAAAATTCGCGTTGATGAAAGAGATATATATAACGGAGAAATCTCAAAACCTTCTTCCGTAATATATGTAGGGCCAATAGTAACACCCATTTCTAAAATAGATTTCGCAATTTAATTGAATCTAAAGACTTGCTACAAAGTCATTATAGAATCACACATTAAAATGAGTGTCCCAGATTACCTTAAGAGCCTTGAGGAGTCCCTGAAGAACCTGATGCCCCCTAACAGTGATTCGCCTATTACATCTGTAACACCTACTTCCTCACCAACTGTAGCACCTACACCATCTGTAGAGCCTACAACAACTGTTGCGCCTACTACGACTGTTGCGCCTACTACAACACCTGGCCTGTTTGGCGCCCCCACAACAACTGGTAAGAAGCTCCGTTTTATGCTTGTCGGCACCCACTGCCACCAGTTCACTGGTTACAGTAAGGTTACTCACGGTATTGTTCGCCAGTTAGCGAAGCTCCCTTGGCTTCAGGTTACTCACTTCGGTTTCCAGAAGTTCCCCCAGGTGCCTACTCAGTACCGCCCTTACCCTCCCAATGTTGATGTAATTGATGCGGCTGCATTAGAGAAGCCTTTCCAGCAGGGTTTCGGGTTTGCGCAGCTCCCTGACGCAATTCGCCGCAAGAAGCCCGATGTGGTTATGATTTACAATGATATGACAGTTGTCACCAAGTTTCTCGAGGAGCTTCGTAAGAGTGGCCTCCAGCCTACTTTCAAGATCTGGCTCTATGTTGACCAGGTGTACAATACCCAGCTCCAGGCGTACCTCGATGTCATCAATCGTGATGCGGAGCGCGTCTTCGTATTCTCCAAGTTCTGGAAGAAGTGCCTGAAGGACCAGGGTATTAACCGTCCCATCGACATTATTCGCCACGGGTTTGACAAGGAGATGTTTACGCCGATGAAGAAGGAGGAGGCTCGTAAGATGATGAATCTCCCTCAGGATATTTTCCTCTTTATGGATCTGAATCGTAATCAGCCTCGTAAGCGCTATGATCTTCTCATTATGGCGTTCGTTGAACTCATCTGTAAGTACCCCACCAAGCCTCTTTTCCTAATGTGTATTTGCGACAAGGGTGAGAAGGGTGGCTGGTGGCTCTTCGAGATCTTTGCCCGTGAGCTGAAGCTGCGTGGTGTCCCTGTTGATATGTTTGGCAACCGCCTGATGATTTCCTCACAGGATATGGTTTTCCGCGATGAGGATATTAATGTGTTCTACAATATTGCGGATGTTGGTGTAAACTCTGCTGAGGGTGAGGGTTGGGGTCTGTGTAACTTTGAGCAGATGGGTGTCGGCGTTCCCCAGGTTGTACCTGATGTTGGCGGCTTCAAGGACTTCTGTAATCCTGATAACTCCGTGTTGGTGAAGCCGAATTCTCGCTACTATCTCCCTATGGCCTATTCCTCTGTCGGTGGTGAGGCTACTGCTGTGAGTCCTCACGACCTGTGCCTCGGTATGGAGACCTATGTGAATGACTCTGAACTCCGTGAGAAGCACGGTAAGGCTGCACGTGAGACGGTTCTGGCTTACAAGTGGGAGGAGTGCACTGCGGACCTGATCAAGCGTCTGAATGAGGCGAAGAAGGAGAAGGATGAGGATGCCGCGTAACTAAACTTTTACAAATACATTAGTATTAATATTATATCTAACTAATAATTATAGAATGCCTAATACTCGTCGTCGTTCACGAAACACACGTCACTCTCGTAAAAATGGCGGTAGTTGGATCAGACAGAATCCCGGACAAGGATATGGAAGATATACAAGAAATAATAACAGACCTGCCCCTTCTGCGTTACCAGAATCTCCTCGCCCTGTTCGCAAGTGGGCGACAGTAAAGACCAATTATACTACTGCGTATAGATCTCCTTCAGGTGGTCGCCGTCGTTAAACTTTTACAAATGCCTCCATATTCATTAAATTTGAACTAACTAAAGTTTTATTTTTAGAATCTATTTGAAGAGGAAGACTTTCTTCACCTTCAATAAAAAACATAGTATTGTTTTTTATTTGAGGAGTCTGTGTTTTCAACCAACCTGTAAGAACCTTCTTCCCTAAAAGAGCATTCCCTGTTGGGGTGAATTTATGGATGTACGCAGTAGATTCTTTAGAAAAAGTTTTAGGCCACGTATCCTTATATTCACGTTCATAAACAGTAATTGGTTTGCCTATATGTTTTGCTAAATAATCAACCGTAAGAGGCTTGTAGCCAAATAGTTCAGTACTACTATAAGGAACCCATCGCTGTGAGCCGCCAGATACCTTTTTAATTACCCAACTTTGTTTATCATTTCCTTGTTTAATTGTTCCTTCTGGAAAATCTGACGCAGATTCTGTGGGTCCTTTTCTTGTTTTTGATACTTTGCGTGTCTTTCCAGGCATATTCTACAATATAACCAATAAAAATTGATTTTATATTTATCACACATTTCTGTTTAACAAAAATGTTTGATAAACAACTATTGATTCTACCAATAGTTTATAGTATATATGAAAGATATTCATCTTTGATTTTCACTATTATTTTAAAAATAATATCATTTGGCTACCTCGTCCCAAAAAGACTAACAATAGACCAAATTAAATCTCTAAAAATTACATTTCAACTTGGAACAAATGATTGTATATTTGATGGTCCTATATTTGGGAAATGGTTCTGTGGATGGATTGATGATGATAGATTAAAACAGATTATTTGGTTCTTAGGGACTCCTCCAAATATTGATATATATAAGGATAATGATGATGATGAATGCTCCCTTATAGATACATTATCAAAATCAAAACACATCTTAAAACGATACATTATTGGAACTCCTCCATCTATTAGTAAAACTGGTAATTATAATGATAAACATTATTGTATTCCAGTTCCTTCTTCAAGGCCCTGTAAGCCATATGAATGGCAACAGAAAATTATTACACAAATTCAAGACAATTCGCAAATTATCTTACTTACTGGTCCTCCAGGATGTGGTAAATCAAGTCTCGCAGAAATTATTGGTGCTTCTTATTTGACTAAGACCCATGTAAATGTTTACGAATTTAATCCATTTGGCTCAGATACTTCAAATAGCCATTTTGCAATTATGAAGGAGAACATTGATGAGAAAGTGAAAGTTATTGTCTTTATACTAGATGAAATTGATTCTATCCTTGAGAAACTCTATTCTATAAATCACGCTGCACAACAGAATAGGACTGGTTCTCATTTCACAATCGGTGGAGGAAAGTGCGAATGGAATCGTCTTATGGACGACTTGGCGCGACCCATTGACAAACTACAGATTATTACTGTCCTTACAAGTAATCGGACAAAAGAAGATATTACAAAGAATATTCTTAGCGGCGATGATTCACTGTTACGTAATTATAGGATTCATATAACACAGGATTTATTCTAAAAACTATATAAATAGAAAATGAAAGGAGGTGGTTGTGGTTGTAATGGAACTCGCGCCTTAAAAGGTGGTTCACGCAAGAAAACGCTACGACGTAAAATGCGGAGCACTCGAAATAAAACGAGACGCTCAATGAAATAGATATGGCATCGCCTGGTGAATTTGATGATGACCCCGCAAACGAAGAAATGAAAATACGAACACGAAGTGGTTATGAAGTTGGAGAAGTTATTCGGGCGTTCCAAGTAACGCTCGGAGAAACTGGACCACTTGCCGCAGGACGTTGTATTCATTATAGTGCTGATATAATCTGTTCAGGTGCCTTACAGCTATGGATGAGATACTGTATGGAATACGCAGTGGATCATATTGGCTCTGGCGCACCACGAATATTCTTTTTCTTAAGAAAGCGATTTGA
>Ga0214919_10003173_pt1 | contig 25123 bp, 25 predicted proteins | sample LL1503_MetaG_FD_177994 | JGI IMG/M metagenome (GOLD analysis project Ga0214919, IMG submission 177994) | Freshwater microbial communities from Lake Lanier, Atlanta, Georgia, United States - LL-1503 | ecosystem: Environmental > Aquatic > Freshwater > Lake | place: USA: Georgia | collected... | reverse complement strand
AGACAAGGGTTAACCAAGGAGAAAGAGCCGTTCAGGTAATGTAGGTGACTGGCAAAGGCCAGTCCGGCCCTCAAGTGCGAAGTATCAGCTGCGGGACGCGAGCCAGGCGGTAAATTCTGCGCCTACTTGCGGGTGATGTTCACCCAAATCGACAGTGGCTTGTAAAAAGCCTAGTTTGCTGCCACAGTCGTAGCGTGTGCCTTGGTAGCGGTAGGCAAACACTTTTTCTTTATTCAACAATTGCGCGATGGCATCGGTCAGTTGTATTTCACCGCCTGCACCTTTGGGTGTGTTTCGTAACTCTTGGAAAATTCCAGGAGTAAGTATGTAGCGCCCTGCCACAGCAAGAGTGCCAGGTGCATCAGCAGGTGCAGGTTTTTCAACTATGCCGGAAATGTCTGTCAAGTCACCTGCGGTATGCGCAGAACTGACAATGCCATAGCGGTTGGTGTGTTCTAGCGGTACGTCTTGCACCGCCAGAATGCTTGCTTGTAGTTCTTCATATTGCTTGACCATTTGCGCAGTGATGGATGGTTTGCCGACCATCAAATCGTCAGCAAGCAACACAGCAAATGCTTCGTTGCCTACCAGTGGCTCGGCGCACAAGACAGCGTGGCCTAGACCCAGCGCGCGTGGTTGACGCACGTAGCTACACACCATGTCGTCAGGCGAAATGCTGCGGGCGATTTTCAGCAGTTCAGTTTTTCCTGCTTGCTCGAGTTCGTTTTCCAATTCGTAGGCGGTATCGAAATGGTCTTCCACACTGCGCTTGGTGCGACCGGTGACAAAAATCATGTGGCGGATACCAGCCTCGTAAGCTTCTTCGACAGCGTATTGAATCAGTGGCTTGTCTACGACCGGCATCATTTCCTTGGCGGAAGCTTTGGTAGCCGGGAGGAAGCGAGAGCCGAGACCGGCGATGGGGAAGACTGCTTTGTGAATTGCATTTGTCATATGTCAATTTTTACACCGTTTTATGACATTCAAATGAAGGATTTAAGAACACGAAGCAGCTTGATTTTTCTGCTCTAAATATATCCAATCGACCAATTCAGATTGAGGCTCATAGCCTGGAACCAGTTTTTTAATGATTCGTTTAAGTTCAGAGACATTATTTTGATCAATGGTAGTTTTGAGTTGATCCAAGTATTCCATTAAAACTTCAAGTTCCAAAAATTCTTCTTGCGCTTTCATGATGCGCGAGTGCTTTGTCGGTAAGGGGTTGTCGCCAATCAGTAATTCTTCAAACAATTTCTCACCCGGCCTCAAACCTGTGATGGCTATTTCGATATCACCATCAGGCTTGGATTCGTCTCGAAGACTCAAACCGGATAAGTCAATCATCTTACGAGCCAGGTCAAATATCCTGACCGGCTCACCCATATCCAGAACAAACACATCTCCGCCCTCGCCCATGGCTCCGGCTTGCATGACCAATTGCGCGGCTTCAGGTATGGTCATGAAATAACGCGTAATGTCTTGGTGTGTCAACGTCAGAGGTCCGCCGTTTTTGATTTGTTCACGGAACAGAGGAACAACAGACCCGCTGGAGCCTAAGACATTACCAAAACGAACCATGGAAAAACATGTGTTTTGAACGGGTTGTGCTTGGGTTGAATTTTTTTCAGCCAGCGCTTGCAAAAACATTTCAGCCAGTCTTTTAGATGCGCCCATCACATTGGTTGGTCTCACCGCTTTGTCTGTGCTGATCAAAACGAAATTTTTCACACAATGTCGACCGGCAGCCAATGCACACACCATAGTGCCCCAAACATTGTTAAATACACCCTCGCAGGGGTTGTGCTCTACCAAAGGAACGTGCTTGTAGGCGGCTGCGTGATACACCGTATCTGGTTGCCATGTTGACATGATGGCGTTTATACGGGTCTCGTCACAGACCGAGGCCAGCAATGGAATGATTTCAAGACTGTCTTGCGTGACGGAATAGTCTGCATGGTTAAATTCAGCTTGACGGGTGTATTCCAATTCCTGATGGATTTGGTACAAAGCGAATTCACTCATATCAACAAGCAACAATATCTTTGGCCGGATTTTATAGATCTGCCTGCATAACTCGCTGCCAATGCTACCACCGGCACCGGTGACCATAACTACTTGACCTATGGTGTTTTTATTTAACAGTTGTTCATCCGGCGTAACGGGTTCGCGCCCCAATAAATCATCAATATCCAATTCACGTAAATCGCTCATGCTGATACGGCCGGTAGCTATATCACCTATATCTGGCAGATTTCGTACGGCTAGTTTGTATTCAGCAAGCTTGGTCAAAACGCTGTTGCGATGGTCGCGGGATGCCCCGGGCAATGCCAGCAGCACATCCGTCACAGAAATCGAGTTTTTTAACTCCGCCAAATTCAAAGGGTTGTAAATAGGCAATTCATTCAACAGGCTGCCATGCAAGCGAGCGTCGTCATCTAAAAATCCGATCACACGCATATCGCTGCTGTTAGCCATAGCCAAGGCCAGTTGACGTCCCGTAGTGCCGGCACCGTATATCAATACCTGCGGGAGTTTTGTTTTGGACAGTATGTCTAGGTATAAACCACCCAACCAGAAACGCGCAAACATGCGCGACATACCCACGAAAAAAAGTAAAAGTACAGGTTGAATCAAGCCTATGGTTCGGGGCACCCCTTGAATACCTATGACCGTAAAAACACAGGCATACAAAAGACCGTAGATGAACATGGCCTTGGATACCGCCATGAGTGCAGGCAAGCCGTTGTAGCGAAAGATGGCTCTGTAAAGACCCGAAACGATAAATATGGGAATACCGAAAATCAGAGAAGCAAAAACTGCAATAACGGGAGTCCACTGCGCCGTGCCTGCAATAGGTATAAATTCACCTAGCCTGAGATAAAAAGCAAGCCAAGCTGTGAGCACACAAAAAGCCGCGTCTATGCAAATCACCAAGCCACGTTTGGCCAAGCGAGGCATGGCCAGGAAGGGATTGGCGAGTTGCTTGAAAAACTTGTTCAAAGACAGATGACTTTCACGTTAATTGGCTAATGCATTTCAGTGGGATACACCATCGCGCTTGATAACTTTTAAAACAGTCAACCATAAGATATGAACATCGAACCTCATGGACTGTCGCTGCTTGTATTCGACATCGAGTTTAACTTTGTAAGAAATAGGCAGTTCATCGCGACCGTTAACCTGAGCCCATCCTGTGAGCCCTGGCTTTAATAGATGCACTTCTGCTTGAGTTCTGAACGCAATCAAATCATCCTGGTTGAACAAAGCAGGACGAGGGCCCACAAAACTCATGTCGCCATTCAAAATACTCCAGAGTTGCGGCAGTTCATCCAGGCTGCTTTTGCGCAAAAAACTGCCAATAGGGGTGAGGTATTCCTTAGGGTCTGCCAGCAAATGAGTGGCGACAGCCGGTGTGTCAATTCGCATACTGCGGAATTTGGGCATATTGAACAAGCGATTCTGCCGCCCAACGCGTTGACTCCAGTAAATAGCGGGGCCTTTTGAGGAGACTTTGACTGTCAGGGCGACTAAAAGCAAGGGTATGAATAAAAGAAACAAAGCTATGAAAGCGAGAAATAGATCAAAAGCTCGCTTCATTCAATGCCTGCCAAATGCCCTGCGCAAACCTTCATCAACTGAAACAGTTGGCGACCAATTCAAGAGTTTTTTGGATTTGCTGATATCAACTTGCAATGAACCACAAAGTCGTTGATAAACATTATTTTTGCCAACAGCAGTAGCACACGACTTTAGAAACCAAAGCGGAACAACGAATAATCTATCTTGTGCACCAATCGATTTGTACATCCGATGTAATAGTTCTGCTGTTGAAAGGTCTTCATCATCGCTCACTAGAAACACCTGATTCGCCGCGGAAGGATGGTTCATGCAAGTGATGATGAAATCCACCAAATTATCAATACCCACAAGACTGCGGCGGTTGTTTGTTAAGGCACCTAAAGGCAGTGGGAAACCTTTGCTGACTATATTCATAAGAGATCGAAAATTGGCTTTGACACCAGGACCATAAACCAAGGGGAACCGTATGATGACAACATCCATGCCTGTTTTTGTGGCAACTTCAAACAATGCCTGCTCTGCTTCATATTTAGAAATGGCGTAGCCATCTTCGGGGTTAGGAATATCCTCGGCGGTGTACTTTTGCTCAGGCTGAGTAGACTCGCCGTTAACCTTGACAGAGCTTATAAAGATAAAGCGCTTAACGCCTGCATTAGCTGCCTGAATTGCAAGGTTTCTTGTGCCTTCAACATTCACCAGCCGGTAATCAGACAAATTTTCCTGAGTACCTTTCTCCATGATATGCACACGGGCTGCTAGGTGTACAACAGTCTCTACATCTTGTAATGCCTCAATATAATTTGTATTGCTATTTACATCTCCTACAACATAAGAATCTAATTCAGAACACTGAGGCGTCAAATTTCGAAGTGCAACTTTCACCGGAATATTGTTAGATTTACAATGATTGTATAAAAAATTGCCAACAAATCCATTTGCACCTGTGAGCATTATCATTTTATTTACCTAATAATTAAAATTTAATAAAAAAACAAATATCATTAAATCTTTTTGACACTAAGAATTTTTTCATAATATTTCATAAATGCATTAATCACAATATCAGATCTAAATTCTTGAAGCACTCGGTTTCTTGCATTATTAGCCAGCATTAAACGTAATTCTGAATCTTCTGCTAATTTTAACATAACTGAGGTTAAATCAGAAGAATCACCAACGTTGCACATAATTCCAGTCTGTCCGTCAATCAATGCATCAGAAATTCCATATATCCTTGACCCTATTGAAGTTATACCAGTTGCAGCAGCTTCAATTATCACAACGCCAAATCCTTCTCGATAGCTTGGCAAAACTAACACATCAGCCAAATTCATAAAATATTCAGATGCTTCAGTAAAAGGCTCATAGTTAATATTAATTGAGGTCGAAGTAGCAATAAATTGCAAAACCTCATTAAGAAAACCATCATCAGGACCAACTATCAACAATCTGACATTACATCTGATTTCAACGAGACTTTTAAATCCAAGAAGTAGTTCTTTAATTCCTTTATCTTTATTCAAACGACCTAAATATAAAAAAACAATCTCATCTTTTGAATAACCTCTGGCATTACGAGCATTTTCCCGTAAAGCAGAGTCTGGTTTGAATCTGTTGATATCAACTCCAGCTATAGATCCATGTGCCAAAACTTCAGATTTATTACGTGAAATAATATTATTTGCAATTAAAAAATCACGCTCTGAAAAACTAACGACTAATATATTTGTAGCGAAATGTGAGATCAGTTTATCAAGCGACTTCAAAAACCAACGCCATATACCTTTTTTATTTAGCCATGCCTCGCCTTGAAAAGTATGAATTCTGATTGGCACTTTACAAATAGTTGCAGCAAAAATACCAAGTAAACCTGCCTTGGGAGTTAAGGTATGAACTATATTGAAATTACTATGAATCAACACCCATATTAAATAAAAAAAAGCACTAATATCTTTAATGATATTTACATTACGCTCAATATTAATAAATTTAATTTTAATTTTATCAGATAACTTTAAAAGTTTAAATATTTCAGGATCATCATTTTTTAAAAATAAGGTTACATCATATATTTTACTTAATTCGTTTAAATGCGGTTGCAAGAAAAATTTAACTACCAATACACTTGTGATAATAACAGCAATTTTTGGTCTGTTAATTAATTGAGAATTCATATATAGTATTTTGTTATGATATGTTTAAAGTATCGTTGACTAAACACAGAATTAGCGTCAAGAAATCTAATAATCATGCACTCCGCATGATCCAAATACGACGAATAAACTTTAACAAGGACCAACCACTGAAAACTATAAATAAGAGCCAAGAAAGACTGCCTTCAGTTCGTAGCAATCGTAAAGCTGCCAACTCTCGCTTTTCATGCGTCCACAGTTGCCCGCTATAGCCCCCGGGACTGAAATCAGGACGCAATGAATACGCTAAACACACTTCAATTCGGTACGCTGGCAATTTCGCTGCGATGATTTGCAGCCAAAGAAGGTAGTCCTCCGTGACGTTTCTCCCCTGAAAACGAAATGGCAGATCGCGCCGCAACATCACCGAGCGGGTCGGTAGCCGACAAGACACCAACATCTTATTGAGCGTGAGACGGACAGCAGTTGCTTCAGTGTCCACTGAGTGATTGATATACCCATCGGTAAACTGCGAGTCATGACCGCACAGAACCACTTCAGGGTGGGCCTTTAGCCAAGCCCACTGAATTTCTAGCTTACGCGGATGCCAAGCATCATCAGCATCAAGAAACGCCAACCAAGGCTGAGAAGCGGCATCCCAACCTGCATTGCGGGCCAGACCGGGGCCACTGTTGTGCGCTTGAGCTATCACACGCACACGGGGCGCATGTTTGATTTCTAATTGACGCAGAACTTCCAGCGTTCCATCACCACTGGCATCATCGATGAGTAAAATTTCAGCGGGTTGCAATGTTTGATTCAGAATTGAATCGATTGCAATAGTTAACTCTGCTTGACATTTGTAACAGGGTATGACTACTGAAATTGGTGAAAAAAGGATTGGCATTAAATAATGGTCATTAAAAAAAATGTTTTAAATAGATCTCTGGATTCAACTCTTCAACTACTAAAATATAATAATGTACAGTAACCTAAAATAAACTATATTACTTAACATTATAATCTCTTCTAACAAATTCAAAATCAGCTTCTTGGTGCACAGAATAATTATTCCAACCAATAAATTTTGAATGGTTGATTGCTAACTGGTCATTCCACTTTTGTAATAAATCATCTTGGTGAACTAGTCCGTGGAAATTATCTACCTCGCTCTGAACTCTATTTGCAGGAATATTTACAAGCCTTGATTTTCTAAAACTCATTCCTCGCTTAAAAAGATAAATAGACCTCAATCTTTGAAGACTTCCTTCAAATGAGCTTGGGCTTGAATACTTTAAATGTATTGACCAAAGAAGAACCTCCGGAATACTAAATATATGGCCATCGACAGATAATGGGTAACCCCAGTCAAACAAGCCTTCGCGCCACTTCCAAGTTAAATAATCTTTTTTAAACTCTAAAGATTTAGGTAATGGTTGCTTTGATGCAAGCACATAGGAGTAGGTAAGGTGCTCGCCCATCCTAAGACTAAATATAGTCTCAGCTAAATCTAATGATGATAGAAATTGATAATCAACCATCTCTGTAAATAAAATATCATCAACCAAAAAAAAGACTTTACCAGAAGAAAAACCTGACACTGTATGTACCAAACAACTCTTAAAACTTGGGAACAATACTTCCTCTACAAATTTAACTCTTTTTTGAAAAATTATTGCAACCTCATCATATGCTTTTTTATGAGCTTCCGTGGATGCTACATAAATGACAACTGCCCCGCACTCACCGATTTTGGTATCAAAAAATGACGACAGCAAAGCGTGCAACTGTATTGCACGGTCCTTAGAAAAAATGACGGCGTTAATTTCCGAGCCGGATTTATAAAGTTGTATATTTTGAATTTTTTTAATCAAAAAGAAATTAGTAAAATGCCAAATATATGTCTTGATATAAAATACACTTTTTTTTCCAAAAATCGTTGCTAAATTAATCAAATTAAATTTAATCATTATTGAAAAAATCATTCGTTTGTTATTAACCAATACTCATGGATATCGTTCAAATCAGGAACTCGAATTCTTTTTAAAATGCGATCGTCAACAAGTTTTTTCAAATAATTATTTTGGTCTATACAGGAAGCTATAAACACATTTTTGGCAGAAAAGAAAGAATTCTTATTAACGTATTGTTGAATATACTCAGGACATTCTGTTAAAGCCCAAGTAGAAATAAATGCATCACATTTTAATTGAAAATTGGCAGCAATCAATAACTCAGATGAAATCAGATTAATCTTTCCAGCAATGATAGATAGTTTATCTGAGTTAATAATATTGATTGCATTATCACCCTCCAGACTACCTAAATAAACATACTGCAATGAAAGTAACTCAGGTAAATCAATAATAATATATGTTGCCTGTGGATTCATTCGCCGAATTATTCTAGCCATGTTTCCATATCCGCCGCCAAATTCTACAATTGTGTTTGCGGCCCAAAAATATTTACCTGATAACCGATAAAAATATGCAAGATGACTTGAATGATGTGCCCTATTAGCGGAAGTCATGAATTTAGAATTTGATATAGTTGGTAAGCCAATATAATCTTCAAGTAAAAGTTGTTCAGATATTTTGTTACCAAATATATCTTTACAAGCAGAAATACGAATTTTTGTAGCTTTTGATGACCATCCCCTATCAATAAAAACCATGGTGAATGCTATTAAGTGATTATTTAAAAATCCGATATTTACCCCATTTTCAAATGAACTGCGAATCTTTCCAGACCAACTGTCCCAAGAATATCCATTAGACGATCGGTCTAGGCTGTTTATAACATTAAAGCTAGAAAATACTTCAGCATATTGAGAGTTCAAACGATTAAATCGAGATTTGAATAACGAATTATTTAAACGTTGAAGAATAATAAAGCGTCTATAAAGTATTGATGGAGTTTTATATAAGAACCAGATTAATTTTAATATTTTTATTATATAAATATTCATTTTTTTTACTTAGCGATCAATCAGAAAAATTTAAGAACTTAAGATAAAAAGGGTTAGATATTAGTCAATTGCTTAATAAACATTTCAGCACGATGAAAAGTAGTGTGTTTGGAGTAAACTTCCTCAAGTGCAAGAGTGGCTTTAAAATTTGCTTCATCTGGTGAATCAAGTATATGATGAAATAAATCTAAATATTCCCTTGCAGAATTTGCCTGAAACATGGATCCAGCAGAGAACCTTGAACTTAAGAGTTTAGGATTATCAATCAACTGCGGTATTCCACAAGCTGCAAGTGTATACGTTCGTTCATTTAACTCATTTGCCCATCTGACTTGCTCATCAAGATGGAGATTAATTCCAACACGAGCTCGTGCATAAATATATCTATTTAAATTCATTGGAATTGAGGTATTCATTTTTATCCATCCTGGTCCATTTATAAAACCGTGATGCTTTTCAACAATATCACCTAACCACTCAATATAACGATGATGCTTGTGTGAATTTGATGATCCCAAAAAAACAAAGGGAATAAAATTATTAGTATTTATAGTCGGGAAATAAAGTAAAGGATTAGCACCAAATTCAATCTGATATATTTTAAACCCCTCTTCAAAAAAAGGCTTGTATTCACTACGATTTTGAATATATTCACGTGTACGAAACGAATAATAAAAATTCACTTTATTTTTAACAGCCCATTTCAATCTATCATTTAGAGATGTATTTCCATAGGCTTCAATTGATGCGGTAAGTCCAACACGAAACGGATGAATAGATTTGTATTTATCAATAACATTAAAATCTAATTGATTAATATATTGAATATTATCACTGGTTAATAAAACTGAAGGCCTAAAAGAATAAAGATATTCACCAATAGGCACATTCCAATCAAGTTGCTTGCAAGCCACGCCCATAAAGGTCAGTGTGTCAACCAAATTTGTGAAAATAGAATACCCTGCCGGAGAAACATTTGGTGGGGGAACATGGATTAGAATTCTCAAATCTTGATTATATTTATATTTATTTTTAAATGTACTCAAAATAGAATCACGTAGTAGACATCCCCGATTTATTAAACTATTACGATAATCATCTACATCAAGCCTTTTTGCTTGAAGCTTTGCGAATTCGACAATTGATATATGATCGTTAACTGTTTTTTTATGGATTTTTTTTTGAAAATTTAAAAATTTTATATGGCTTGTCAATTTCAGAGGATAATTTAATATTTGATTAAAATTTTTCATAATTATTTATTATTAAATGTAACTGATGAAAATATATTTAAAATTATTTATTTAAATTATTAGTAAAATACTAAAAAGATTTTATATACCAACTAAATTTTTGACGAAACTGATCAAAACTAATTCTTAATGGAGAAGTTACTTTTTTTATATTTGCAGACAAACCATTAACGGAATAACCACAAGGGACAATGACTGGACTACCTCTTTTCCATGTTGATTCTGTCCACCAGGGGTGCTCCCAGGCTTGTCCTATACTTCGAAATCCAGATTTTTTGGCAAACCAAAAAATTCCAAGTTGATGATAATTAAAAAGCCTTAGATAATCTGATGCGATTTTGGAGTGATCAAGTTCAGCTCCTAATTTAATTTGCAATCTGGACCTAAAAATCGCATAAAGTTCAGATTCTGGACAATATAAATTGCTCAAGTCTATATAATCAACTGGAGATATTTTTAAATCACTAGTCATTTGACTTGGCATATTCATATTTAATGAGTAGTCAAAAGCGGCGTCGTCCCACAACATTTCCATCTCTTCAATATGACCAAATGCAAATAAATCAGGGATTGAAGAAAACCAGTCTGGATTAACTGATAGATTTCTAAATGCTGGCATAACTATTCTTGATTTCAATCCATTTGGAATTTTATAATTAGTCCACGACAAAAGCTGTTTGAGATCTAATTTTGTAGGAAGCATATCAGTACGCCATTTAAGCACATAATCACAGCCCGCGTCCTTTGCAGACTGTAATCCTCTAGCAGTTGATAGCCTTTGGTAATTTCGATTAGCAAGACCGCCAACATTTGGTTTAGAATTCAGAACTAATGAGTAGTTACCTGGTGGAGCTTTGTTTTCATCATCTACCCATGTAGACAGAACAACAAAATCAAATTTTTTAGGTAAATCTTGTAAAAGAAGATCCGTACCTCTTCGAATATCTCCTTGTATTACGCACCCAATTTTCATAGTTTAATAATTGATTTAAATCTTGCCTTTACCCCTAATTCAGTTGACTTAAAAAATAATAATCCCTCACTCAAAAGCAAATGAATCAAAACAAATATTGTACACAAAGAAATTAGTTCAATCCAATCTGATATTTCAATAAACCACCATGTAATAATTGCAACAAAAATAGTAGAAATATTTTTACCGACAGAGTATAAAAATATTTTTTTTATAAAATAATTGATTGGAATTTTTAACTGATTAAGAACAATTTTAAAAAGATAAAGTTGACTAATAATTGACGCAAATACAAAACCCGCTACCAGTCCAAAAAGTCCTAATTTGAATGAAAGTACGTAAGATAAAGTTATGGCACAAATAACCTCAACAAAAGACACATAAGTCCATTTTTCAAATTTCTTTGATGAATATATTATGATACCAAAAACGCCCATAGATGCAATAATAAATACGTAAAAACATAATAATAATAATGTATTATTTCCGGCAAAATTGATTGTACCAACCCATAAAGATACAAAAGATTTGGTCACAACGAAACAAACTATTGCCCCAAACAGAGCAAATCTAAATAGAAAAAGATTAATTTTGATAAATATATTTGCAGCTATCTCTATTTTTTCATTCGCAAAATATTCTGAAAAAGCTGGAAAGAATGGGATTGCAATCTTTGAGGCAAATACAATAACCATCTGCGGAAGTCTATATGTAAGAGTGTAAAGTGCAGCAGAACTTGGACCAACTAAATTATTAATCGCAATAATTATATACTGTGTTCTCAATATGTGTATCCACTTTAATATCTGAAATGAAGTTGCATATTGTATCATTTCATATTTATTTATAAATTTAAATTTAGTTAGATTTAAATTAATATGTGGATAATTAATGACTAGAAAAATGAATAATATTGAGAACTGAAATATTGAAGCAATTAATATTGCCGATGGAAATGCAGCTATATTAAAATTCAATGATAATAGAAAAATAGTCCCGAAACTAGTAATAACTCCAACTACAGATGTTAAAGTATTTATTAATGTAAAGTGTTGTCTTGCATAAAGTATTGTTGAAATTGTTCCCATAAAAAGTGTAAAAACCAATGTTAATAATGCTAAAACATAAGTATTTCTTGATATATTTATATCTGAGGAATTAATTACTAGAATATAAGAAATAAAAATATAGATGATAAGTCCCACGCCCATAAAGATACTTGCGATTAAAAATTTTATAACTAATGTAGAGAGAATGTAATTGCCAATTTCAAAAGAATAAAATTTAGAATCATCAGCAACTACAGTAGTAAGATATTGATCAGTACCTATATCAACAACAGAAATTAAGGCTACTAATCCGTTTATTGCTAGCCACAATCCATATTGCTCTTTAGAAATATAATCAAAAAAATAAGGTATAGCCATAAATCCCACTATTATTGAGATTATTGATCCGATCGCATCGACTCCGATACCTGATATTAATTTAATTTTTCTACTTTTAACCTGCATTTAATGAATGTCGCTAATTTATAGTCAAATTTTTTATTATTTTAGAAAACTCGATATAAGTTTGACTGTTATAGTGATAGGGAAATTCTTCAAGTTCCGCAATTACTGTAGAGGGTTTAAAAACAATTGATTCATTTATTGAAATTGAATATATTGATTCATACTCAGTAGCTAACGATTCAATAATTGTAAAAATAGCTTTTCCTCTTTCTATGTATTTTGCTCTTTTCTCAAGTTGCATTGGGAAATGTAAAAAAATTATTGGAATTTCACCATACTTTTGTCGGATTTGGTTAAAAAAACTTCTATATGCAAACTCTAAATCATTAATTTTAATCAAACCCATTTCGTTAAATTGTTCTTTAAACTTTTCAGAATGATTTATGTCACTGTAACAGCAGCATCCACCCCAATCTTCTCCCTTTTTTTGAAAATAATGATCAACTAATTCTGAATATGAATCCATATAAACTAATATGGGTGGATTTTTTGGAAGTTTGTGAATATATTCTTGTTGACGAAAAAAAGGGATAATATCTTTTCGATTTAAATATTTACTTAAGTTAACTGTATGTGTTCGCTTATTACTTTTTATAGCAGCGGATGTAAAGTAATCTACTCGTCCCTTTTGTATATTAAAAATTGGATAATGAATATCAGTCAACTTAAATACATCACGACCAAGACAAGCATGCCTTCCTAAGATCCACTTTCCCCTCCAGTTTGGCCAAAGTAACAACGAACGTACTGTCTGGATAAAGTCTGATTTCGATAGAATTCCAAAGATTGTCAACATAATCGGTAATTCAATAAATTATTTATCTTCTATCAAATATTTATATAAATTCAAATCTTCAGGTGTTCCGATACCATGCATTTGATCATTACTAATATTGTAAATTCCAATCCTGCTCCCATTTCGAATTAAATAATTATAAGTAGGACAAGTGTAGAACTCACCATTTACTCGATCATTTTCAATAATCATCTGTACGGCGCTTTCGATGAACTTTTCCCCGCTTGTGAATAAATAGATTCCTACAGTTGCATTACTCGATATTGGTTTTTTTTCTTGAACCTCTGTCACTATTCCTTCTGTATCTATTTTTGCAAATGACCATTTTGGATTTCTCTCTTTATCAACAAAAGTAAGAATAGATCCATCAAGCTTTCGATTTAATGCATCATCGATAAAATTTTCAATTTTAATATCAATTATCTGATCAGAATTTGCTATTACTAATGGGGTTTGATTTCGAATAAGATGTCTTGCGTAAAGAACGGTACAAGCAGATCCTTCGGTCAACGAGTCTATGGCAACAAATGTAACGTTATAATTTTTTTCAATCCAACTTACTAATTCTTTTTCTTGTTGAAGGTGGCTTTTCCTTGCAATAAGAATATATTTAGCATCTTGATAGGTCAGATTTTCAAGAACTCGCACAATCATGGGTTTACCGCTGACATCAATAAATGGCTTCGGTTTTTGATACCCCGCCTGAGCAAAGCGGCTACCGGCACCAGCCATTGGAATAACAATATTAATCACTTTGCTTTGCCTGAATATTTATCATTGGATGCACCGGGAATCTTGACTACAGTCGTCGTTACGTCTGTAAGCGCTAAGAAGTCACTTGCCTCATTTGGTTCGAGAACAATGATAACCCCTGACCCGTAGTCAGTTCCATTCATTCTGACTGATCCGCTTGAAATAACGGTGATCTCGGTCGCAACCTTATGGTGATGTATGGGCTCATATTCCCCCGCTTTATATTTTTTTACAGCTATTTCTACTTCATTAGTGCTGACTAACGTGGGAATAAAGTCACCCACAAACCAACCTTTAACCATATCTTCAAGCTTATGTACCTTCATTACTTCACTCCAGTTCTTTCAAGCAAATGTTCGTATTCAGCAATTTTGGCAGGTGAATAAAATGAATGGTATGCGCTAGTATCAATTGCGTGATGTCCAATTTGCTTGCCAGCAAGTATCAGTTCATTCAGGACAGGAGCAATATAAAAAATATCATTTACATGGGCATCTTTAGCAATTGACTGCATTGCTGCAGACACAAAATCTTGACCTTTTCTAAAATAGTAAATACCAGCAATTGCGTTCTTACTTAATGGTTTTTTTTCAGCAGCTTCTATTACTTTGTTTGATTTATCAAGCCTGATAAAAGACCATTTTGGATGGATTGATTCAAAAGTGACAACTGCTGCGTCTAATGCTTCTGCTCTAAAATTTTTTTCAATTTCTGCAAATGACACCTCTACTACTTGGTCGCCATTGGCAATGATAAGCGGGTATTCATTGTTGATTAATTCGATTGCCATCAGTGCACTACATGCTGCACCTTTAGTTTGCCCGCTTAATTTAACAATATCACATCTTGATTCTGTAAGCAATTTCAATATGGAATCTAGATGATGAGTTTCACAGTCAGCTTGACTGATAACAAAGATGAAATGCTTATCATCAAAATCTGCGTAGTTTTCTATAACACGCTGAATCATTGTTTTACCTTGAATCTCAATTAAAGATTTTGGGTAGATATATTCTTGAGAATCAAAAAAATTTGATTTACCGCTCATTGGTATCAGAATATTAATCATCAAAGGCCCTCTATGCGTGAAATCTCAGTGCATATATTCTGGTAGTTCACCGCTTCTACGCTTTCAACTTTCAGCACGTGTGCGCAACTTGAAATTGCGGCTTTAATTCCGTTTTCATTATCTTCTAAAATCAAGCATTCATTGGGAACAATTCCCAGTCTTTTAATTGCTGTGTCATACATTTGCGAATGTGGTTTTGGATATTCGACGTCCTGATTGGATATTAAGAATTCCATATAATTTATTAGTGATGCTTTCTGAAGCATGACTTCCACAGTGTTTCTAATAGAATTAGAACACACGGCCATCTTATAGCCATCAAGCTTTAGTTTTGAAAGTGCATACTCATGATAAAATTTAGGCCTGCAACGAGCGTACACTATCTCCATCGTATACTGTTGTTTCATTTCATTTATAAATTGATGTAATCCAACAGGTAATCCTCTTTCAAGACTTAACATCTCTAGCTTCTTTTTTGTTGGAAGTCCGTCATAAGTAACTAAGTGATCATAGCGGCTGATTTCCATTCCAAATAGTCTTAAAGCCCTGTTCATTGCCTCATAGTGCCAGTCTTTTGCTTCAATCAACACGCCATCCATGTCAAATATAATAGCCTTAATCTTCATTAAACTTCCTCTCAGCTTCTTCTGGAAAATCTGTACAGATCATTATTCTGCTCAATGAATTATTTTTTTGAGAGAATTTTTTATAGTTGTCCCACTCAAACTGTATTGGCCTTTTATGTAGTTCAGGTGAAACAATGCAAATATCTTTTCCGTTGTTAAGATGCCCTGCTACAGTCATTTCATCAATCCAATGAGCGGAAAATTCATCTAACCAAACACCTTTAGATGGCCCATAAAAGGCTGGTTTTAATTCATATTCGCTTTGTCTTGTAAATGTATTTAGTCCTGCTTTTATATAAGCTAATCCGTCAGGCACCGACATATCAAATACAAAATAATTTTTAATATTAAATTTTTTCAATTCTAATATCAGCTTTTCTTGTAATCCGTCTGCTTTTATGTTTAAACCTAATGGCAATTGCTTTGAATAGGAATTATATATTTGAAAGAATTCACTAAGCGGCATGCAAGCTGAATCCGCAATATCATGGGATATAACCAGATCACCGCAATAATCTCTGATATCAGTTTCAGTTCCGAAATTTGACTCAAACGAACGTCTAAATGAAATTTCAGTATTTTTTTCGTTTGGATGTTTCCATAGCCCCCTGTGTGACAACACGATCATGTATTCACTCCAATCTGATTTTTATCATTTAAGTCTTTGATTTGGTTGAGTTATTTATTTGATCCTACGCTGGAGCGTGTATTTCAATGTAACTATGTTATCAACTGATTTTTTTAATATGTCTAATAATTTATTTGTACTTATTGGCAATTTTATTCAGCAATCACATTAACTTCATATCCATTCTTTTTTAGCATTGCATGTTTTTTTGCCTCAGCAAGATCAGCGATTGCCATCTCTTCAATCATTTGATTCAGTGTAATTTCTGGAACCCAATCAAGTTTCCGCTTTGCTTTGCTGGGGTCGCCAAGCAGGGTTTCGACCTCGGTTGGACGGAAATAGCGTGGATCTATTTTTATAATTGCTTGGTCATTCCAATAGCCGACTTCATCTAAGCCAGAGCCTTTCCAGCGCATTTGCATGCCCAGTACAGCCGCAGTTTTCTCAATAAATTGACGCACCGAGTTTTGCTCGCCTGTAGCAATCACGAAATCTTCAGCTTGTTCTTGCTGCATCATCAACCACTGCATGCGCACATAATCCTTGGCATGGCCCCAGTCACGCAAGGCGTCTATGTTGCCCATATAAAGACATGTTTCTAGCCCCTGGCTAATGTTAGCTAAGCCACGGGTGATTTTGCGGGTGACAAAAGTTTCGCCACGGCGTGGGCTCTCATGATTGAACAATATGCCGTTGCAGGCATAAATGCCATAGGCTTCACGGTAGTTCACGGTGATCCAGTAAGCATACATTTTCGCAACAGCGTATGGGCTGCGCGGATAAAAAGGGGTCGTTTCGCTTTGCGGGGTTTCTTGCACCAAGCCATAAAGCTCGGAAGTGGAAGCCTGGTAAAAACGGGTTTTCTTCTCTAGCCCAAGTATGCGAATAGCTTCCAAAATGCGAAGCGTGCCCATGCCGTCAACGTCGGCGGTATATTCAGGGCTCTCAAAGCTTACAGCCACATGGCTTTGAGCACCAAGGTTATAAATTTCGTCTGGCTGAGTTTCTTGCAATATGCGCAAAATGTTACTGGTGTCAGTCAGGTCGCCGTAGTGCAGCTTGAAATTGGAATTGTCGACGTGCGGATCTTGGTAGATATGATCTACGCGCTGAGTGTTAAAGGAACTGGCCCGACGCTTGATACCGTGAACTCTATAACCTTTTTCGAGCAAAAATTCAGCCAAGTATGACCCATCTTGGCCGGTAATGCCAGTTATCAAAGCTACTTTCTGCTGTTTTAAGGTACTGAGCTTAGTCATTTAGAAAGATTTTTATTTGATAGCTTCTTACGCTTTATTGACAGGCGTTAGCAGCTGTTTTGTTGAATGAATTCGCAATAGGCAATAGCCAAGCCATCCTCAAGATTAACTTTAGCGCGCCATCCGAGTGAGTTTAACCTTGTACTGTCCATTAGTTTGCGCGGGGCACCGTCAGGCTGCGCGAGATCAAAGTCAATACTTCCCTGAAAACCTACGGCCTTACTGACGGCTTGGGCCAACTCAGCAATGGAGATGTCTGTACCAAATCCGACGTTAATTTGGCTTTGCATGGCAGTGGTGTGCTGGTAATACAAGGTTTTTGGCAAATTCATGACAAACACACTGGCTGCAGCCATGTCGTCCACATACAGAAACTCACGTTTTGGTGTGCCGCTGCCCCAGATGGTGACGGTGGGTGTGCTGTTGACTTTAGCCTCATGAAAGCGGCGAATCAGCGCGGGGATAACGTGACTGTTTTGCGAGTGGTAGTTGTCACAGGGACCATAAAGATTGGTGGGCATGACGCTGCGGTAGTCAATACCGTGACTGTCACCGTACTGACGGTTGTAGCTTTCGCACATTTTGATGCCTGCAATTTTAGCAATGGCATAGGGCTCATTGGTGGGCTCTAGCTGACCTGTGAGTAAGGCAGACTCAGTCATAGGCTGAGGGGCCAGCTTGGGATAAATGCAGCTGGAGCCTAAAAATAGCAGCTTTTGAACACCATTTCGAAAAGCAGCCTCAATCACATTGGCCTGCACAATCAGGTTTTGATAGATGAAGTCTGCCGGGTAGGTATTGTTGGCGTGTATGCCTCCAACTTTGGCAGCGGCCAGGTAAACTTGGGTGGGCTTTTCTGTCGCAAAAAAAGCTTGAACTGCAGCCTGGTCGATGAGGTCGAGTTCCTGGCGAGTTTTGAGTACCAAGCACTCAGGTCTCATGCCGCTCTGCAGAAGATGGCGCACGATGGCAGAGCCAACCATTCCACGGTGGCCAGCTACATAAATTTTGAATTCTTCTTTCATTAGTTGGAGTCCACGTAAGTATCTTCAAATCTTACAATCTCGTTTTATTCCAAGTAGCTGCAGAATTGCACTTTAATGATTTCAAGTGGAACGCTGCCAAGGTTGACACATCTGTGTACCGTGCTTCAAAGTGATCAAGGTGGACTGTGGTTTTCAATCGGATTGATGAAACTTAGCCGTAACCTGTGACTTTAGCGATACCTGTCACAACAAACCGGCAATCGATCTTCATCAGTCTCCGCTCGTGAGCAGTTGATCAAAGTAAGCAATGGTCTTCTTCAGCCCCTCGTCCAAAACGACCTGAGGCGTCCAACCACCAAGATATTCGCGGGCTCGGCTAATGTCAGGTTGGCGTTGCATAGGATCATCAGCTGGTAGTGGCTGAAAAATCAGACTCGATTGGGAACCAGTCAGGCTGATGACCTTTTCAGCAAGTTCCCTGATGCTAAATTCACCGGGGTTGCCCAGGTTGATGGGGCCTGGGTAACCGGGCGTTCCATCAGCGCCACGAGGTATATCCATGAAGCGGATAAAGCCTTCGATCAAGTCGTCCACATAGCAAAAGCTGCGAGTCTGCCGACCTTCGCCATAGATGGTGATATCTTCTCCACGCAAAGCCTGCACGATGAAGTTGCTGACCACGCGGCCGTCATTGGGATGCATGTGGGGGCCATAGGTGTTAAAAATGCGCGCAACGCGGATATCCAAACGGTGTTGTCGGTAGTAGTCAAAAAATAGCGTCTCTGCGCACCGCTTGCCTTCGTCATAGCAGCTACGCATACCAATTGGATTGACATTGCCCCAATAATCTTCGGTTTGTGGATGGACGCTGGGGTCTCCATACACTTCACTGGTGCTGGCTTGGAAAATACGGGCCTTAAGCCGCTTGGCCAAGCCCAACATATTGATAGCACCGTGCACGCTTGTCTTGGTGGTCTGCACGGGATCGTGCTGGTAGTGAATCGGACTGGCAGGGCAAGCTAAATTGTAGATCTGGTCCACTTCGATATAAAGAGGAAAGGTGACGTCATGACGGACAAATTCGAAGCGCGGATGGTCTAAAAGGTGCTCAATATTACGCTTGGTTCCAGTAAAAAGATTGTCGACGCAGACGACTTCGTCGCCTCTTTCGAGCAGGCGGTCCATAAGATGCGAGCCGAGAAAACCGGCACCGCCGGTGACGAGAATGCGCTTGCGCGGGTTGTAATTTCTCATGGACTTAATCCTGACCAAAAAGGTCTCGAGTGTAGACCTTGTGTTGCACATCACGAATCTGATCAGTAAGACGGTTAGCAATGATGAGATCTGTTTCTCGCTTGAATATATCAAGGTCATTGACGACATGGGAGTGGAAAAATTCCGCCTCTTTAATGACGGGTTCGTAAATGATGATTTCTATGCCTTTAGCCTTAAGCCGCTTAATGATTCCCTGCACGCTGCTGGCGCGATAGTTGTCGGAACCAGCCTTCATCACTAGGCGAAAAACTCCAACTGTGCGTGGCTGGCGCCGCAAGATGTCTTCGGCGATGAAGTCTTTACGGGTGCTATTGGCCTCAACGATTGCGCTGATCAGGGTCTGAGGCACATCAACATAGTTGGCCAGAAGTTGCTTGGTGTCTTTGGGTAGGCAGTAGCCGCCATAGCCAAAACTGGGATTGTTGTAGTAATTACCGATACGCGAATCCAGACAAACACCTTGAATAATTTGCCGGGTATCCAACCCATGTATGGCTGCGTAGGTATCAAGCTCATTAAAATAGGCAACCCGCATGGCAAGGTAGGTATTGGCATAGAGCTTGATAGCTTCGGCTTCAGTGCTGTCCGTATAAAGGACAGGTACATCTTTTTTTATGGCCGCTTGTTGAAGCATTCCTGCAAAGATGCGAGCGCGCTCAGATTGTTCGCCAACGATGATGCGGGAGGGATGCAGATTGTCGTGCAATGCGCGACCTTCACGTAAAAATTCCGGGGAGAAAATCAGATTGGAGCAACCCAAAAGCTTGCGCGTGCGCACAGTGTAGCCAACTGGAACAGTGGACTTTATAACCATGGTCGCCGTCGGATTAATGGCCATCACGTCACTGATAACGGATTCGATTGAACTGGTATTGAAGTAATTGGTGTCTGGGTCGTAATCTGTCGGTGTAGCGATGATGACGAAATCCGCGTCGGCAAAGGCGGTTTGCTTGTCTAGGGTAGCAGTAAGCCGCAAGGGTTTGTTATGCAGGTAATCCTCAAGCTCTCTGTCCTCGATTGGTGATTCACGCCGCTGCAACATCGACACCTTATCCGGCACCACATCAAGCAAAACCACATCATTATTCTGCGATAGCAGCACTGCATTAGACAAGCCGACGTAGCCTGCACCAGCAACTGCAATTTTCATTTTTTCCTTAGAACAATGCATGATTAAATTTTTTAGACTCTGCATACGGAGCGATGAATACGAAGATTTGATTCACGTTTTACTGCGTCCGTAAACATCATCAAATCTAACGATATCGTCCTCACCCAAGTAACTACCCGACTGAACTTCGATAATTTCAAGTGGAATGCTGCCGGGATTCCTAAGCCGATGCACTTCTCCCAAGGGTATGTAGGTAGATTGATTCTCAGATAAGAGAACAACTTTGTCGCCACAGGTGACTTCTGCCGTCCCCTTAACAACTATCCAGTGCTCAGCGCGGTGATGGTGCATTTGCAGACTGAGTGAAGCACCAGGCTTTACTTGAATGCGTTTGACCTTGAACCGATCTTCTTCATCAATGCTGTCATACCAACCCCAAGGGCGGTGCACCTTTCGGTTGAGCATGTGCTCACTACGTTGCTGCTGATCAAGCATTGCCACTATCTTTTTCACATGCTGACATTGGTTGCGATCTGCCACCAACACGGCATCTGCCGTCTCAATAATAATCAAATCCTTCACGCCAACTACCGCGACCAGGCGACTACTGGCGTGTGTGAACGTATTGTGGGTATTTACTAAAAGCGCATCCCCTTGAATCACATTACCTTGGTCATCGCCGTGGCCTTCTTTCAGTCCAACTTGCCAGACTGCGTCCCACGCACCTAAGTCGTTCCAACCGGCGTTAAGCGCCTCCACTTTGATGCTGATATCAGATCCTGGACATTTCTCCATGACGGCGTAATCTACAGACTCACTAGGAATGGCTGTGAAACCGGTTTTATCAGGACGAATAAATGGTGCATCGATTGATTTATTCGACCAAGCCTTTTGAGTCGCATTTGCTATGTCCGGCCTGAACTTAGTCAAGGCATTGAGCCATGTACTAGCCCTCATCACAAACAAGCCACTGTTCCAACTGTAATTACCGCTTGCTAGATACTGAGCAGCGGTTTGAAGATCAGGTTTTTCTACAAAAGCCTCGACAAGTCCAGACTTGGCTTGTATGTAGCCGTACCCAGTTTCAGGTCGGTCAGGCGTAACTCCTAAAATCACTATGGATCCATCTGCTGCCCGTCGGATACTGGAGCGCAGCGCATCTGCAAATGCAGCGCTGTCAGTGACGGTTTGATCAGCAGGTGTAACAACTAAGACGGGATCTTCACCATTTTCAGCGGCATGTAAGGCTGCCAAAGTCAAGGCAGGCGCTGTATTTCGGGCTACAGGCTCTAGCAGTAAAGAAGCCCGAACCTGCTTCATTTCGCGTAACTGGTCCAGCGCCAAGAACCGATGCTCTTCCCCAGTAACTATAAGCGTATCGCCAAGGGTAATATCCTCATCAGCCAAACTATTTACCCGCTCAACAGCTTGCTGAAATAAACTTTCATTGCCCGTTAAACATAGAAATTGCTTAGGGAACCCGGTTCTTGACAAAGGCCATAGCCGGGTACCTGAGCCGCCGCAAAGAATGACAGGCGTGACTTTGATCATATTTTTTGTACTTCTTGCACAATAAATTTTTCTAACTCGTAACTTAATGAATCAATTTCAATTCGTAAAGATTCATACTCTTGTAGTTTCCGCTGTAAAAAGTGGCCCGTTAAATTTGCTTTTTCAAAAAGTCCTGCCGGTGTAAGCACGTATATGTACCCGAACTTATTCTTAGATTCGCTAAAGTTTTGTACTTTCACCAAGCCTTTTTCAATCAAGGCTTTTAAACAGTAGTTCAGCCCGCTGGTGCTTAATCCCAGTTTCTCTGCTATTTCTCGTTGTGTCATGTCAGGGTTAGCTTGCAACAATCTCATGACACGAAAATATGTATCTTCTTGAAGTTGCGTGCGGCGACTGGTCATATAGTTAGTAATTTATAGAGGCTACCGCCCTGCTGCGTCATTCTCAGCATATGCGGTTATCAAACTGGGTAAAAATATGATTTGTTCGAATTCGAACGATTCTAATTCAAAGAAAATAATTTAAATAAGTGAAGCGGCGCATGAATCACAAAATCCGCCCCCCAACTCAGCACATCCGCCTCTTCACCCAAATAGCCATAGTTAGCCGCTACCGTCACCATACCCGCCGCCTTACCTGCGACGATGTCACGCTCGTCGTCTCCCACGTACCAGCAATCCTGCGGCGGCAAGCCCAGCAAACGTGCAGCTTCAAATAAGGGCGCAGGATGCGGCTTGGCATGCGGTGTGGTGTCGCCGCTGACCACAGCGCCTGCGGTTTTGAATAAGTCCATTTGCTGAATCAGCGGAATCGTGAATCGCTGGTGTTTGTTGGTGACCACTCCCCAGAGAATGCCCTGTTGCTGCAAATCAGAGAGCATGTCATTGACACCATCGAATACCGTGGTTTTGACGGTCATGGCTTGTTGGTAATTGTCTAAAAATTCGTTCTTAAACGCCTCGTAATCCGCATGAGATTCGGTGATACCAAATGCCACTTGCAACATTCCGCGCGCGCCGGATCCCGCCATCGGCCGGTACAAGGCGTAGTCAAGCGTTGCCATGCCCCGGTCGGTACGCATTTTGTCGGCGGCAGCGCCCAGGTCCGGCGCACTGTCAATCAATGTCCCATCCAGATCGAACAACACGGCTTTGGGTCTGGGAAATGAGTGCATCAGAATTGCCCCTCACTCAGGCAGGCGGGTGGCAATCATGTAATTGACGCTGGTGTCGCCGTCCAGCCAGTAGCGGCGCGTGATCGGGTTGTATTGCAAGCCTTTGGTTGCCTGCAAGTCCAGATCGGCCGCGCGGCAATGCGCCGCGAGTTCGCCCGGGCGTATGAACCTGGCGTACTCGTGCGTGCCCTTGGGCAACAGGTTCAGCACATACTCGGCGCCGATGATGGCGAACAAAAATGATTTCGGGTTGCGGTTCAAAGTGGAGAAAAACACCCAACCACCCGGCTTGACCAGGGTGGCGCATGCCTTGACGATGGACGCCGGGTCCGGCACATGCTCCAGCATTTCCATGCAGGTCACCACATCAAATTGAGCCGGTGTTTCCGCGGCCAGGGCTTCAGCGCTGATTTCCCGGTAGCTGACATTCGGAGTCTGGCTCTCGAGCGCGTGCAATTGCGCTACTTTCAAAGATTTACCGGCCAGATCAATGCCGGTGACTGTTGCACCGGCGCGCGCCATGGCATCGCTCAAAATGCCGCCGCCGCAACCTACGTCCAACACCTGTTTGTCTTTGATAGACGCCAGCGCGTTGATCCACTCCAGACGCAGCGGGTTGATTTGGTGCAAGGGCCTGAATTCGCTGTTGGGGTCCCACCAACGGTGCGCCAGGTCGGAGAATTTGGCCAGTTCGGCGGGGTCAACGTTTTGGGTTTGCATGGTTGTATTGTCTTTGAATCAGCCCTCGACTATTTTCAGGGGAATTAATCAGATCTTTCACTTCGAGCAGGCAAAAAAAACCCCGCACCAGGCGGGGTTCGATCAAGTGAAGCTGATCAGTTCTTGCGGGTACCGACCACTTCAATTTCAACGCGGCGGTTTTTGGCGCGACCTTCTTTGGTCTTGTTGTCAGCCACGGGCTGAGACTCGCCCTTGCCTTCTGTGTAGATGCGGGTCTTGTCAACGCCTTTGCTGACCAGATAAGCCTTGACCGCATTGGAGCGGCGCATAGACAGCTTCTGGTTGTATTCGTCAGATCCGACAGAGTCAGTGTGGCCGATGGCAATGATGACTTCCAGGTTGATGGATTTGATCTTGTCGAGCAAGTCATCAAGCTTGGCTTTGGCAGCAGGCTTGAGCACTGATTTGTCGAAATCAAAGAAGGTGTCAGCCGCGTAAGTCACCTTGGTAGCAGCTGGCTGGGCTTGTGCAGCAGGCTGGGCTGGAGCAGCAGGCGCTGCTGCAGCCGGGGCAGGAGCAGGAGCAGGAGCAGGAGCAGGAGCAGCAGCCGGGGCAGCCGCTGCTGGTGCTGAAGAAGATGAATCAGCCGCAGAGGAAGCAGTGGAAGCAGACGAGTCAGCTGAAGAACCTGACATGTGTGAATCATGGGGAGCATCTGTAGCAGCGGAAGAATGGTCAGTTTTTGCTGAAGGACCCTTGTCTACCTGAGCTGCTGGAGCAGGTGCAGGTGCAGGGGCCGGAGCAGGTGCAGCTTCTGCAGGTGCAGCTTCTGCA
>Ga0214919_10003172_pt1 | contig 25125 bp, 13 predicted proteins | sample LL1503_MetaG_FD_177994 | JGI IMG/M metagenome (GOLD analysis project Ga0214919, IMG submission 177994) | Freshwater microbial communities from Lake Lanier, Atlanta, Georgia, United States - LL-1503 | ecosystem: Environmental > Aquatic > Freshwater > Lake | place: USA: Georgia | collected... | reverse complement strand
GAAAATAGAATAAATTGATAAAAAATGCTAGATTGCTCCAAATTTGAATTATCTAATTTAAAAGAATTTAGAATTATTAAATTGTTTAAATAATCTTTCAACTTCCCCCATAATATATTCTTAATATAAATGTTATGAATCAATGCTTCTAACAATAGTGTTTCATTGACCAATGGATTTGCAGTAACTGCTACCCTCACTTCAATCATGCCTTCGTCGAAGGGTATTACTATAGAAACCACTTTAGTAGATCAGAGTACCAGTGCAAATATTGCTCAAGCTGCTGCTATTACTACTAGTTCTGCAACCAATAATCTTCAGTTGGTTAATCTACCACAGCAGCATTGGTGTACTGCAACTGTTAAAGTATCTTCAGTAGCTACCCCATCAAACAGTTCATCACAGAGCTTTACGGTAGTGTATAAATAATGGTGAATTGACAAATAATTATTAGAACGCCCTTGAATAAAATTGCTAGAAATTTTAAATGTCGGCCGTTAAAAAATCAGTCCGCCTCGGCGGATTGATTTTTTAACTTTTTTTCATCATGAAAAATATTAAAAAGACTCAATTAAAAATAAAATTCCATATCAACTCAGCTAGCTTTTATTTTACAAAAATCAAGACGATTTGCAATGGTATTAATGATTTGACAAATTAACTAGTAATTCTTTATCGATTCATTTTGATCAAAAGTTTTGCCAAATGAGCACTTGCGATTATTTGAGGGCCGACTAAATATTCCCAAATCTTTCATTTGGTTTATATTTGTTATATCAATGGCAATTAGCAAAAGATATAGATTTTTGATTCTCATAATTAGTTTACTAATGGCATTTTCTTTTGAAAACTATGCCCAAAGAAATTATGCGAATACCTCCGTTTTGTCCACTGGCAATTGGTACAAAATTGCAATAACAAAAGAGGGTGTTTATAAAATAGACCTTGCATTTTTATCCCGTCTCGGGATCAATACATCTCAAATTAGCAGCTCCTCCATTCAGCTATTTGGAAATGGTGGCGCAATGCTAGAAGAAAAAAACAATACCCCTCTTGCAGATGATTTAATTGAAAATGCAATTGAAGTAATTGATGGTGGAGATGGCGTACTGAATGGAAATGATTATTTTATGTTTTACGCCCCTGGACCAAATAGATGGCTAAAGGATAGCATTAATAAAAGATTTCACCACCAAAAGAATTTAGTAAATGATACCTGCTTTTATTTTTTAGCTATTACTGATAAAGGAAAAAGAATTGCAGTTCAAAAAAATATAGGACCTTCTAATATTCAAGTCACTAGTTTTAATGAAAGAATTTTTTATGAGAATGATTCCCTAAATCTTTTAAATAGTGGAAAAAATTGGTATGGTGAAGTGTTTGATAACAACCATTTATCTCATTCCTTTAAAGTTGAAATTCCTAACCTTGAATTGCAGCAACCTGTTCACATAAGTAGTAGCATGATTGCTAGAAGTATTGGAAGCACTGGAAAATTTACTTTGGGCATCAATGGACAAAGCCCAATAAATATAAATATCGATGCAGTTACTGGTAATCTAATGGATGCATATGCAAAGCCTGCATTTTCCGAAACTGCTATTAATTCTACCACCAATACGATCAACTTAAATTATACTTTTTCAGCTGCTACTACTTCCTCTCAAGGCTGGCTAGATTGGTTTGAAGTGCAAGGAAGAAGGACATTAATTTTACCGATTCAAGACCAACTGTCTTTTAGAGATTGGTCGTCGGTAGGTCCCAATAAAGTGGTAGAGTTTATAATAAACAATACTTCTGCAAACACAGAGGTATGGGAGATAACAGATCCTTTACAGCCTCTAAAAATGAATCTTTCCCTTGCAGGAACTCAATCTAAATTTGTAAATGAGAGCAATGAATTGAAAGAATATATTGCATTTGAAAAAAATCAATTGACCTCTCCCATAGCATTAGGAAAAATAGCCAATCAAAATTTACACCAGTCCTCTTCGGTAGACTACTTAATTATTTCTCCGAATGTTTTTTTATCAGAAGCACAAAGGTTGGCAAACTTTCATCAACAACAATATCGCTATAGCGTAAAAGTAGTTTCAGCAGAACAGGTGTACAACGAATTTGGCGGCGGAAATATCAATCCTATTGCTATTAGGAATTTTATTAAAATGTATTACGACAAGGCGCGCAATGATACTACCAAAAGGCCTCGATTTGTTTTGCTCTTTGGGGCTGGATCTTATGCTCTTAAGAATTCGAATAGTGAAAAGAAAAACTTTATCCCTTGTTACGAAAGCAATAATTCTTTGGATCCGCTCTCCACTTATACTACGGATGATTTTTACGCTTTGCTAAAAGAGGAGGATGACATTAATACGAACGCAACATACGAAAATTTAGATATAGCAATAGGCAGATTGCCCATTACTTCTATCTACGAAGCAAAAACAATTGTAGATAAAATAATTCACTACCATGCAAAAGAAAGCTTAGGCGACTGGAGAAATAATTTAGTTTTTGTTGCTGATGACAAAGACGCTAATACTTTTTTAAACGATGCAGAAAAATTATCTAAGAAGGCAAGTTCTACCAATTCACTTTTTAATTCTACCAAAATATATGTAGACGCCTATCCACTAAAAACTGTATTGGGTAATTCATCCTCCCCTCAAGTAAACCAAGCTATTGTTGAAAAATTCTTTGCTGGCAACCTATTGTTTAACTTCAGCGGACATGGCAACTTTCAACAACTTTCTGCTTATGCAATTTTATCAAAACAAGAAGCAAAATTATTTAACAACCCCAACAAGTTACCATTACTAATTACATCCACTTGTGATTTTGTGCCCTATGATGATCCAACAAAATCATCCTTAGGAAGCAACCTTTTACTAAATAATGCAAATGGAGTGATCGGCCTACTTACCACGCCTAGATTGGTTTTTGCTACGAGCAATGAGGTGATACATGAAAACTTTATAAAATTTGCTTTAGAGAAAAATAGCAGTTCTAATTATTTATCATTGGGCGAATCTTTTCGTAAAGCTAAAAATTATACCAGTCTTACTTTCTCAGACATTATCAATAAAAGAAAATTTTCTTTGATCGGAGATCCTGGTATACAACTAGCGTTTCCAAAATATTCGATCAAAATTATCAGCGTCAATCAGCACCCAATTTCTGAAAAAGACAGTCTTCAGGCAGGAAAAAAATATGAGTTTGCGGGTGAAATTCGAAACGAATCTGGCTTGGTAAAAGAAGATTTTAATGGGACTATTTATCCGAAAATATTTGATCTACCTACCGCAGTCAAAACCCTAGGGAATGATCTAAGCAGTATTGCTACCATATTTTTTCAACAAACGAATACCTTATACAAAGGAAAAGCTACTGTCAACAAGGGGAAATTTAGTTTTACCATGACTGTTCCTAAAGACCTTCCATTAAAAACAGGAAAAGGTAGAATGAGTTTGTACGCTGAAAATGGAGTAACAGATGCCAACGGAATTGACAGTTCGTTTTTTATTGGAGGTGTTGGAAATAATTTGAATGCAGATAATAAGGGGCCTATAATTCAACCCTATCTAAATAATTACCAATTTATAAATGGAGGAACTGTCAATGATTGTGCTCTATTATTAGTAAAACTTTCTGACAGCGATGGTATCAATACTATTGGACTAGGTCATGATATTACTGCCATCATTGATGGAGACGATCGATCAGTGTACCTCCTAAATAATTTTTATGAAACTGAGCTAGACAATTATCAACGGGGCAATATTTTATTTCAGCTGCCCTCACTCACCGAAGGAAAGCACCGAATTAAAATAAAGGCTTGGGACAATCAAAATAATTATACAGAAGTGCTGATGGATTTTTATGTGTCTGAAGAGCGGCCTTTTAAAATCAGTCATCTGATCAATTATCCGAATCCATTTAATAGTAAAACAAATTTTTCCTTTGAACACAATCAACCCGGTGAGTCATTGCAAGTGTCCATCTTAATTTATAGTGTAGAGGGGATATTGGTTCAAAAAATTCAAAAAAACATTCAAAATGCTGATAGTAAGATAAATGAAATCAGTTGGGATGCTCCTTTTTCAGTAGGAAGCTTGTTCAAGAAAGGAATTTACTTTTACCAAATAACGATAACCAATTCAATGGGACAGGTAGCCACTGCTTCACAAAAAATGATGATTCTTTAATTAGATAAATGATTTTCCCAGTTCAATCCCCTCTGATAATTTGATTTTTTTTGTTACTTTTTTGCATCAAGGCAAAAAAGTAAAAGCACTCTATTCCAAAGGGAACTTCAGTCCAATATAGCTAACTTTTATTTTTAAAAAACAATAAAAATTGTAAGAATATTTATCGTTTGAACAACTATCTGATGGCTATTTATGGATTCATTTTGGTTAAAAGGGTTTTCAAATGTGCGCCTACATCTTTTTGAGGGGTCTAAAATATATCGTTTAAAAAAATACGAAAAAATTAACCTAATGGTAAAACTATTTACTAAATTGAGTCACATTAAAATCATATTCATGACACATTTATTTACGCGGTCAATTATTGTATTGTTATTTTCAGGATTATCCTTAGTCGCATTTTCACAAAGACAAGACAATAACCGTTCAGATTCCTCCAAATCAAATAACAACCAAAACCCTGCTTCTGCAGCTCCAAAATCTTACAAAGAGGTCATCACCTCAAAGGCTATTTCCACCAAAGGCTTCTTTTTGGTGCACAATGTAGCTGACAAATACTTTTTTGAAATTCCTGACTCCATGATTGGACGAGAAATTTTAGTGGTCAACCGCCTCTCCAAAACTCAGGTAGGCTTGGGTTATGGTGGAGACCAGATTGGTCAAAAAGTAATTCGCTTTGACAAAGGACCAAAGAATAAAATATTTTTACGTACCATCTCTTATGCTGTATATGCAAAAGACTCTACCTCATCAATGTTTTCTTCTGTTAGCAATTCCAATGTACAACCGATTGCTGCAGCATTTGATATCAAAGCTTTTTCAAAAGATTCTGCCGGCAGTGTAATTGATATCACCGACTTTATTAATGGCGATAATGAAGTGCTTTATTATGGCAGTTCTGCTAAAAATGAATTAAAAATTGGAGCGATTCAACCAGACAAATCCTATATCAATAGCGTAAAGTCATACCCTATCAATATCGAGATTAACACTGAAAAAACTTTTGGTAGAATTCCATCTGCACCCGGTGGTGCTGGTGGTGCTGGTGGTGGTCGTGGTGGTAGTGGTGGTGGAGCTTCTGGAAATATAACGGTAGAGATGAATAGCTCGCTAGTTTTACTTCCAAAAACTCCGATGCAAGCAAGACATTTTGATGAGAGAGTAGGATATTTTACTGTTGGTTATACCGATTTTGATGCAAACCCTCAAGGTGTGAAAGCTATCAGTCTTGCTAAACGCTGGAGATTGGAACCCAAAGAAGAGGACATTGAAAAGTATAAAAAAGGCGAATTGGTAGATGCTAAGAAACCTATCATTTTTTATATTGACCCAGCCACTCCAAAAAAATGGATTCCTTATTTGATTCAAGGAGTAAATGATTGGCAGGTTGCCTTTGAATCTGCTGGATTTAAGAATGCAGTTTTTGGTAAAAGAGCCCCTACCAAACAAGAAGATAGTACTTGGAGTTTGGATGATGCTCGCAACTCAGCCATCGTTTATAAACCATCCGATATTGCCAATGCAAGTGGTCCTAGCATTTCCGATCCGCGCAGTGGAGAGATCATGGAAAGTCATATCAATTGGTACCATAATGTTATGGAGCTTATTCGCAATTGGTACATGATTCAAGCAGGTCCTAGCGACTCACGCGCGCGTCAAATGGTTTTTCCTGATGAACTCATGGGTGAATTAATTCGATTTGTTTCCTCACATGAAGTAGGACATACCCTTGGACTTCGTCACAATTTTGGCTCAAGTTCTTCAGTACCTGTAGAGCTGCTCCGCAACAAAGCATGGGTAGAAGCCAATGGACACACTCCTTCCATAATGGACTACGCACGTTTCAATTATGTAGCGCAGCCTGAAGACAATATTTCAACCAAAGGATTATTTGCTAGAATAGGTGACTATGATAAGTGGGCTATTGATTGGGGATATAGAGTGTTTACAGAATATAAAAGTCCAGAAGCTGAAAAATCGCATTTGAATGAATGGACAATAAAAAAATTAAAAGACCATCGACTTTGGTGGGGAGATGGAGAAACCAATTTGGATGATCCAAGATCTCAAACAGAAGACTTAACAGATGATGCAGTAAAAGCCAGTAACTATGGTATCAAAAATCTTCAACGCATCGTTCCGCAATTAGGTGCCTGGACCAAGGAAGAAAATGAAGGTTATGAAAACCTAGGTGATATCTACCGACAAGTAAGTGGCCAATTCAATCGATACATGGGACATGTATCTAGAAATGTAAGTGGTATTTACAAGACTCCCAAAGTAGTAGAAGATCCAGGACCCGTATTTCAATATGAGCCAAAAGCAAAACAAGTAGAGGCGGTTGATTTTTTAAATAAGCAATTATTTAGCACACCTAGCTGGCTAATCAACCAAGATATTTCTGCAAAAACAGGTATCAATCCAATTACGGTAATCGGTGGTATTCAAGATGCAACACTTAATCGATTGATGAGTGGGAATACTTTGAGTAAATTGATTGAAGCTGAAGCCTCCATTGGAAACAACGCATACAAAATTACCGATTTGTTTAGCGACCTTAAAAAAGGAATATGGAGTGAACTAAGTAGTCAACAAACCATCAGTGTATATAGAAGAAATTTACAGAAATCATATGTAGCTATTCTAAATAATTTGCTTAACCCTCCTGCCAATGGCCTACGTGCATTAGGAGGCTATGGCGCGCCACCGGTTAATACAGATATTTCTGATATCAAAAGTGTAGTAAGGGCTCATCTTGTATCTCTTAAACGTGATGTAAATACTGCAGCAGCAACTATTGCAGATCCTATGAGCAAATATCATTTACAAGATGTAGCGAATAGAATTGCTAAAATACTTGATCCGAAAGACTAAGTAAATAAAAAGCACCATAAGAAAAGCTTCAGTTTTTCTTATGGTGCTTTTTTATTTAAACCTAATCAAGGCAATTAATTGTCCAAATATTAGTTCAAAAACATTTCGTCTACTAGTATGAAATAATTGTTCTTCTTCTTTTTATTCTTATCCTTTTCCTTAGCGTTAGCGACATTATTAACCGTTGGCGTTGCAACAATTTTAAGATAAGAAACCTTGCGAGGCGCAAATACACCCTCTACAAATTTAAGCGATACTTTTTCTTCCTTTTCTGGTTGCTTCGGTGATATTTTTGTTATCAAACGCATGCTCTTAGGATTATCCCCTCCCCAAATCTCCACCGTCTTGGGCGGATAGATGCCAGTTACTTCTTCAACCATGATGTGCATTCCAAAAGAGCTTAGCGTAATGGGTGATTTAAATATACATTCAAGAACCAAATCATTGTCACGCACAGCAGCCCAATAATTTGCCCATGCAGGGTTGTTGGCGCCAATCACTCCTAGCTTTTTATTAAAAAAAGTATTCGCACCTTCTGCAAGATGTCTACTACTTAGTTGACATAATAAGGTAGTGCTATCCGGTACAAAGCTATTTTTCAAAAAACTAAACTCCACTACATCACTTGAATACCAACCTTGCTTATATACTTTTGCCTTAACATTGGTGGTTTTTGAGATAAACGTATTGTTATTAAATATTGGAGAAGAAATACTGTCAGGCTCTGTTCCATCAATTGAATAGCGAATTTCAGTTCCATTGATCGGATGAAATAATGCAACATTGATTGAATCAGAAAATACTAAACTTTTATTTTTTACTTGAGGTGGATTTAATCTAAGCTTCGCCGTTTCATCAATAACAAAGCCTTCTACGAAATTGATATTTTTAAAAGTCTTTTGTAGCTGACTAATTTCCTGGGCAGATAAACCAGTGCTCCATAAAGTAACTGTTGTTAAATTTTTAAATTTGCCAATCACTTCTTTGAATCCTGAGCTAGCTATTTTTGTACCTGACAAACAAAGCGTATGAAGATGTTTTAAGGAAGACAGTGCTGCAAGGCCGCTGGTATTCACCTCTGTAAAATTAATATCTAACTTACGTAGATTTTCAAACATACTGACTTTGTTAAGATCCTCATTTTTCACAGGCAACTTAGCAAGGCTTAATGATACTACTTGGTTTTTAATTTCGCCTAATTCTTCTAACTGTTTAACATTGTAAATATCCTTATTATAAATTCTTACATCCAACCCTGGAGATTCTTTAGCAACAGGCAGTATCACTCGGTAATCTGAATTAAGCTTTGCGATTATTTTTTGATCTGCTGCTGAGAAATCAAAATTATCTTCAACTGCTTCAGGTCCTTTTAGCATTCTAGAAGCCAATAGTCTTAAAGGATCTGTCGGTGATAACTCTAAAACTTTTTGTGTAAAACTTGCTTGATTCTTAATCCACCAACCAAGTAAATTAATTTCATCCGGACTAAGCTGAGCCCTACTTGTAGGAGGCATGTGTTTTTCATCATCCATAGGAAGATGTACTCTTTGCAATAGCAAACTAATTTCAGGATTACCTGCTACAAAAAGTTGACCGGTTTTACCTCCTTTCTTTATAGAAAATGAATCTGCAAAAGACAACTCTCCTTTTTGTTTCTGTAAATTATGACAACTAGCACATTTAGCAGAAAAGATGGGATAGATAATATCATCATACACAATCGCTTTTTCGATCGGCACCAAAGGTTTTTTGATATTGGACAAAATGGGTTGAATAATAAAATTTTCACCATGCGACAACACTCCCCCAAAGTGACCAGTAAATAAGATAACCCCTATCAATACAAGTCCTGAAGACCAAGCCAATGCTTTTTTAAACCAAGGCTGATCGTTTATCCAATACATTGCAGATGACAGAAAAAAGATAGAAGCTCCGGCCCATTTATGCCATACCAATACTTCTCCTGAATACCCTTCTTCTCTAGAAAGAAACAATCCCATGATTACGGTTGTGCCAGCTAATAAAGCACCGACTAGTAAAAGGTTGCGCGCAAATCCATCGAATGAAGTATTCGCTTGCTGATTAACAGAAAAACGACGCAATCCCATAATCACTCCTAGTATCAAGACTACTATTGGAAAATGTAAAAGTGCAGGATGCATTCTTCCTAAAGGCTGCATCCAAAAAGGCAATACAATATATTTTGAAAACAATAGAAGAAATAGTGCAAACACATTCAACACTATTAAAGCCTGCTTCGCAACAACAGTTAGTTTGTTATTCATTGATATGAAATGATTGAATACCTAAATTAATTAACCGATAATATCTCTTACTACTTTTCCAGAAACATCTGTTAATTTATAACGACGACCTAGGTGTTTAAAAATAAGTTTTTCGTGATCAAGTCCTAATTGATTTAAAACGGTGGCCTGGAAGTCGTGCACATGAACAGGATCCTTAATTATATTGTAGCCAAGTTCATCTGTTTCTCCATAAGTAATTCCTGGTTTTATTCCACCGCCTGCCATCCACACCGTAAAGCAACGCGGATGATGATCGCGTCCGTAATTTTCTTTCGTAAGCTTTCCTTGAGTAAAACTAGTTCTACCAAATTCACCTCCCCAGATTACCAAGGTTTCATCCAACAAACCACGTTGCTTAAGATCCATCACCAATGCTGCAGAAGCCTGGTCCACATCTTTTGCCTGACTAGCAATTTCAAAAGGAAGGTTGCCGTGTTGATCCCAACCCTGATGATATAATTGCACAAATCGAACACCTTTTTCTGATAATTTTCTTGCTAGTAAACAGTTCGCAGCAAATGTGCCAGGTACTAAACAATCTGGGCCATACATATTGACAATACTATCTGGCTCTTTTGATAAATCCATTACCTCAGGTACCGCTGTCTGCATACGATAAGCCATTTCATATTGCTTTATTCGAGTAGCTATTTCTGGATCACCAAACTGATTGTAGGACAAACTATTTAATTCAGAAAGATTATCCAACATTTCTCTCCGCTCATTTCTTTTAATACCATCGTTGTCCTTGATATACAACACAGGATCTTCTCCTTTACTAAATTGCACCCCTTGATGTACAGAATCTAAAAAACCATTTGACCATAATTTTGAATATACCCCTTGTCCATTTCCAATTCCTCTTGAAAGCAATACGGTAAAAGCCGGCAAATTTTTATTCTCACTACCCAAGCCGTAACTCAACCAAGAACCCATGCTTGGTCGATTGCCTTGTTGCGCTCCTGTTTGAAGAAATGTCAAAGCTGGATCATGATTAATCGCTTCTGTATAAATTGACTTAACGAAACAAAGTTCATCAGCAATTTTTGCTGTATAGGGCAATAGGTCACTGACCCATGCACCTGATTGCCCATGTTGTTTAAAGTCAACAAAAGATCCTACCAGTGGAAAAGTAGATTGGCCTGATGTCATACCCGTTAAGCGCTGAGTGCCGCGAACCGAAGGTGGTATTTCCTGTCCTGTTAATTCTCTTAGCTTTGGCTTGTAATCGAATAGCTCTTGTTGCGAAGGAGCTCCGTTTTGGAATAGATAAATCACTCTCTTTGCCTTTGGTGCAAAATGAGGAATACCTGGCGCAAAGGCATTGTCGTCGGTATTTTTTCCACCAAAAAGATCTGGCATCAACAAGGATCCCAATGCCACACTGCCTACTCCCATTCCCATCGTAGAAAGGAAACGTCGACGGGTAGTCGAAAATCCCTGTTCAAAAAAATTTTTATCCATATACAATAGCTTTAATAATTGAATGCAAAGATCACATGCACTATGTTTTAGTAATCGTTTCCTCTAGATTATAAATGGTAGATATTACTCGCATAAGTGCTGCCAATTTTTTCTGATCTAAATTTTCTGCTTGTGGTGATTCCCCAACAGAAAGCATTTTTTTAGCAGATATTACATCTATTGAATTGGCTTGTTGAGTATAATATTTCACTAATATCTGTACCTCTTCTTCACGCGGCTTTCGACAAACAATTAATCTAAATGCTTTTGTAATCGAAGCATTAACATCTGCATTTTCTTGAAAAAGTTTGGCAGCCAATACCCTAGAAGCTTCCATTACCGTAGGATCATTCATCATCACCAATGCTTGTAAGGGTGTATTGGTTCTTTGTCTTCTTACTTCGCAGATATCTCTATTACTTGCATCAAAAATGCTCATAGATGGAGGCGGAACAGTTCTTTTAATCAATGTATACATTCCTCGTCTATACAATTCTTTTCCATGATCTTGTTTGTACACAGATAATAAACCTCTGCCAGAAGTAGCTCCTTCCCACAAACCATCGGGCTGATATGGCTTTACACTTGGTCCACCAATGCTGGTATTCAACAAGCCACTACTTGACAAAACTATGTCTCTTATTAATTCAGCTTCTACACGATATCTTGGTCCACGAGAAAGCAATAAATTTTCAGGATCCTTGGCTAATTTTTCTTTGGATATCTCAGCCGATTGTCTGTAAGTGGCAGACTTCACCATTTGCTTCATCAGCCTTTTAATATCCCAATTATGTTGTATAAAATCAACCGCTAACCAATCCAATAATTGTGGGTTGGTAGGTAGTTCCCCTTGCATACCAAAATCGCCAGAAGTTTTTACAATACCTCTACCAAAAATTTCCTGCCATAATAAATTTACAAATACCCTAGCGGTGAGCGGGTTTTCATTGTCAAAAAGCCAATTGGCCAAGCCCATTCTGTTTTTTGCATAGCTCGCTTTAAAAGGCAAAATCGATGAAGGTGTTCCTGGCTCTACTTCATCGCCTGGCACATCATACTGTCCACGTGTAAGAATATGTGTTTTGCGAATTGTGTCTTGATCGCTCATTACGGATACAATCAACTTATTGGTATCTTCCTTATTTATAAAGGTGAGCATGTTTTTAACATCCTCATTACAGATCTCCATGAATGGCTTTTTGGCATAAGTATTCGGACCACCAATGGTTGATTCAATACCTACTTCTTTTATGTTATTAAAAAAAGCAAAAAGCTGATAATAATCTTTCTGAGAAAAAGGATCATACTTATGATCGTGACAATGCGCGCATTCTAAGGTTACCCCTAACAAACCTTTTCCAAAAAGATCCGTACGATCGGTTACATACATCAATCTATATTCTTCAGGTATTACACCTCCTTCTTCAGTTATCTTATGGTTTCTATTAAATCCTGTCGCCAACAATTGCTCTTGTGTATAGTTTGGAATCAGATCTCCCGCCAATTGCCAGGTTACAAAATCTTTATAACTCATGTTTTTATTAAATGCATGAATCACCCAATCACGCCATGGCCATTGTGTTCGGTAACCATCATCTTGATATCCATGCGAATCAGCATATCGTGCAAGATCTAGCCAAATCAAAGACATTTTCTCACCATAAGAAGGCATACTCATTAACTGGTCTACAACCTTTTCATAGGCATCCGGACTTTTGTCTTCTAGAAAAGAATTCATCATCTTGAATGATGGTGGCAATCCAGTAAGGTCAATACTTAAACGCTTTAATATTCTTTCTTTATCAGCTTCTTGATTGGGTTGTAGGCCTTTCTGCTCTTGCTTTGCTAAAACGAAATAATCAATTTCATTTCTTGGCCATGTAGTCAAGGAAACTTTTGGAAGAGCCGCTTTTTTAGGTGCTACAAAGGCCCAATGTTTCTCATATTTTGCTCCCTGAGAAATCCATCTTTCAAATAAATCTATTTCATGTTGTGTTAATTTCAAATTCGAATTAGGTGGAGGCATTATTGTATTAGTATCCTTAGAGCTGATGCGTAAAAACAATTCAGACAATTGAGGTTTACCTGGCACCAATGCATGGGAAGATGGATGTTCTTTTAATGCCTGATAGGCACTCTCTGCAATGTCCAATCTTAATCCTGCTTTGCGCTTATTGGCATCAGGGCCGTGACATGAAAGGCATTTGTCAGATAAGATGGGTCTAATATCAAAGTTGTAACTAACTACGTCTGGCATGGTTGCCGCAACTTGTAAACCAGCTTCTTGATTGTTACACGCTTGGAATAATCCTGTAACAATTACAAAGAAAGAAATTACACATACTATTTTAAGTGAAACCTTCATACAGCAAGTATATTATTTGATGATATCTCTTTTGAATTTTTTTATGAAATTCGCAATAAAACATGAAAAAATGAGCCTTTCCAGTAGTTTTATTCTTTCATTTCCAAAAATTATACATTAAATATAAGTTAATATCCCCAATAAATATTCTCTCATAAAATCCTAGCATTGGTTCTGCTAAAAAAATAAGATGGAGAAACAAGAGGTAGGATGAGAATGGATTTTTAAACAAAATCAGTTAAAATTATCAAAGGCTATAAACTTCCGGCAGAATATCTAACTTGCTAATTATTGTATCACTTAATTTGTACGGCTAATTTGAACTATCCATTAGCATTCAAATTATCAACAAATATTTATAAAATTGAATACTGCCGATCAGAAAAAGCTATACGGACTCGACAACCTACGTGCAGTAGCCATTGCCTTTGTTTTCATTTATCATTATGCTGGGTTAAGCAATGGAGGCCCCCAATGGCTGGGGTTTATTACAAAATTTGGCTGGACCGGAGTAGATTTATTTTTTGTATTGAGTGGCTTTTTAATTTCGGCTCAACTATTTTCTCAAATACAAAAAGACCAACCAATTTCTTTCAAACAATTTTTTCTCAAACGATTTTTTAGGATTGTCCCAGCCTATTTGTTTATTGTAAGCCTATATTTTATTTTTCCTTTTTTCAGAGAAAAAGAAAGCTTACCTCCTCTATGGAAATTTTTGACTTTCACTCAAAACTTCGGACTTAATATCAAAGATTTTGGGACATTTTCACATGCATGGTCACTTTGTGTGGAAGAACATTTTTATTTACTCTTACCCATCTTACTTTCCGTTTTGCAGTTCGGAAAAATCATTAATAAATCTTATTGGCTATTGATTGGACTTTTCATAGCTGGATTTATTTTTAGAATTTACAGCTTTAATAATCTGTATTTGTCAACCATCAATGCGCCCAATAGCTCGATCTATTGGTATCAATATGTTTACTACCCTACCTACAATCGTTTAGACGGATTATTAGTAGGTGTTGCCATTGCGGGGATTTATATATTCTATCAATCGGCTTGGAAAAAAGTTGCACCCTACGGTAATTGGTCTATTATTTTGGGAATAGCAATATTAACTTCATCTTATTTTCTATGCTATGATCAAAAAACTTTCAGTGCTTCAATTCTTGGGTTTCCCTTAGTAGCACTGGGTTATGGCTGTTTGGTGATAGGGGCTATCAGTCCCAATAGTTTTTTATATAAACTCAATTCAAAATTACTTTCACGCATCGCTACTTTATCTTACGCACTTTATTTAGTACACAAGGGAATCATTCATTTAACACATTATTTTCTCGATAGCTACCACCTAGATACTAGCTTGGTGTTTTTTATTGCTGTTTTTATTTGCTTATTCATTGCCTTCGCAATTCACCTAATAATAGAAAAGCCATTTCTTAGATTGCGCAATAAAATAATTCTTCCATAAAAATTTGTAAATAAAACAGATTTCTATTTCGCTACTTTCACCCCTTGTCTTGCTAATAATTTCCATTTTCCATTTGACTTCTGCCAAACCATCACTAGCATCAAATTGAGTTGTGTGCCTTTTGCAGCTCCTTGCATTAGGAGTTCTGCATCTTGTCTAACAATAGCTACATCACCTGAAATATTGATTGTTTGATTACTAACATCAATCTTAGTGTAATCACTTGCACCGCTAGTTAGCTTATGAATAAAGTCTTTTTTATCCTCTACACCTCCATTCGAGTGACCATAACTTAATTTTTCACTTGTTAAATCATTGAGCGCCGCTTCATTGGCATCTACCATTGCTTGATGAAACAAATCAACTTGCTTAGCAACTAATTTTTCTGCACTATTTTGAGCTGATAAACCAATTGTAAAAAATAAAAATGCGATGGCTATTAAAATTTCTTTTTTGCTATTCATACTAATTTTTTTACTGTTCCTACTCTTTTGGCTTTTCGGATTCCGCCTTGATTTTAAAATTAAATTAATTTTTACTATTTGACTTTGCTGCATTTAATTTATGAAAACTAATATAAGAAGCAAGCAACAATCCAAAGAAAAGTGCCGCCATTAATCCATAAGGAACTATGGCGTCTCCTACTGATAAATGAGCAATGAATGCAGTGATGTACATAAGTCCAAACCCAACATAGGCCCACTCTTTGAATCTAGCCGGAACAGCCGGAACAATTAATAACACCAACCCTATTAACTGTCCAATACTTACTTCAAGGCCTAGATAACGAGGAATTAATAAATGATTGGCGCCATCAATAGCCATTTGAGAATTCATTTGAATAGCCCCCAATGAGAATAGGCAAATTATACCCGTCGTAACCCAATAAATTATTTTTGTTGATTTCATGAAGCGATTATTTAAAATTCAAGTTAATCGCATTTTTTAAAATCTCCCAATTTGTTTTATATTTTTAATACTTTTTTTTATCGCTTTCCTAATTTACAAAAAGTTACTGCCTTAATTTTATCGGAATATATAATCTATCAAAACCCATTGAACATCACTCAGAAAAATGCTATTCTCGAATTATCTATTTTGGATAATCCCCTTAACTTTTGTAGGTTTGTTAGCAACCTTAAAGTCAATACAATGGCTTTTTTTGGTTGCTTGCTAATTCAATTTATTAAATTCATTTCCACATGAAATTCAAATTTCAATTCAGTTGCTATTGCAATCTTTTTGTTTGCAATAGGATGTCAAATTTTATTTTGATTTTATTGTTATGCCTTGGCATGACCTTATCTTTCACTACCAAAGCACAGACCAATAATACTGTTACTGCTAGAGATGGAAAACTATTGCGGAGTGAGTTGTGGCAGCCATTTGATGCCAAAGCAGTTAAAGGAGATTTTTTTGTTTCCTCCAATGGAAATGATAGCTGGTCAGGCACTCTCGATGCACCCAATGCAACAAAAACAGATGGCCCTTTTGCTACTATAAATCGTGCGAAACTTGCCGTTAGAGAGTTAAAATCAAAAGTATATCTTCCAAAAGACAAACCTATTGATGCTCGATATGCTGGAACCAATTATCCATTTGGAAAGGGAAAAGATATTGTAGTTTTCATTAGAACAGGTTTTTACCCTTTAAAAGAATCGCTTGTATTTAGTCCAGAAGATGGTGGTGAAAGAGTAGAAACAAATCTCCCATCGGGTGCTTTTGAATGGCATCATTTACGAGATAATTACATTACGTATGCTGCTTATCCTGGAGAAAAACCAGTGATCTCTGGAGCCACTCCAATAAAAAATTGGAAGAAAGTTGGAAAACTATGGGTGGCCCCTTACCAAGGTGAAAGTGTTTCAACTTTAAATGTAAATGGTAAGAAACAAATTCTAGCTAGATATCCCAACCAGGATTATTTAACGCTACTAAAAACTCCTGCCAATTCATCTGAAATGCCTTTCAAAGAGGGAGACTTGAAGAATTGGAAAGATATGCAAGACAATCGAGTAGTCATTCTTTTACGTTGGCGAACCGCTTATAATTCGATTGCCAAAGTGGATGAAAAAAATCAAATTGCCTATCTTAAAGAACCAGAAGACGGACCGGGCAAAAACAATGGATTATTAGTGGTTCCACCTCGCTATTATGTTGAGAATGTAAAAGAACTTTTAGATGCTCCAGGAGAATGGTTTTTTGATAAAAATAAACAGGAAATTAGCTACATACCAGAAGAAGGAATAAATGACCCCAATGACGCTGATATCTCTGTTCCTCAAATTAATAAGCTCGTTCTTGTTACTGGCAATGAAGAGAAGCCTGTTCGAAATCTTCGTTTTTATGGATTGGCTTTTGAAGGTGCAAAAGAAAACTTTAGGAACTATCCGCACCATTACGAAAATACAGAAGGATGTATTGGCGTTACTTATGAATATGCTACAGATTGTGAATTTGCATACTCACAACTTAGAGCTTGCGGCGGAGTAGGAATGATAGTGGGTGGTGGTTGTTATGGAGTACGCGTTTTTAATAATATTTTTGATGGACTTGAACAAGGAGCTTTGAATATTAGTAGCACCGGCGATTTAAAAAATGGAAAACTAATTCAGATAAATCATGAAACGCTGGTTGATCACAATATTTTTTCTAACTGCGGACAGGGTGGGGGTATTACTTTAGGTGTTGGCGGAACCATCCATACTACTATTTCACATAACTATTTTACTAAGTCTGGCCGACCCTACACAATGGATATTGGGTCGGGAGGTTTAGAAGGAACCATCACAGGCGATGTAGTAGTAGAATACAATCACTTCGAAGATGTACAAACAGATGCCGATGATGCAGGGGTGATAGTGGTTACTGGTATGACTTATAATTCTTCGATTCGCAACAATATTATTCACCGCGTTCACCGCGGATTCTTTAGCGACAATGTTGCTTTCTGGTTTGATAATTTATCGAGTAACTGGACGGTGAAAAATAATATTTACTTCGACTTGGAACAGGGTGACATGAAAACTTGTGGAACCTACTTAATCAACAATGATTATTCTGATAATTTTTTGATTGAGAATCCAAAAATTTTACCAGAAAAATTTATTGAAGGTCTTCCCAACTTCGCCTGTTCAAATCTTCAAGTTACACTCAATGGTAAGCCTATAAAAGGAGTTTTGCCAACGGGCACTTTAGTGAAAGTTAGGGCTGATATAAAAAATATCGGTAGTTCTGGTGTTGCTCAAGTATCCTTGCTACTTGATAGAAAACCCATTGAAATCAAGCCTTTCCCAGTTATTAAAGGCAATACACGAACCATTGAATTTGAGATTCGATTAAATAATCCAGGAAGTCAAGAGCTCGCGATAGGAGAAACAATTCCTCAAAAGGTTAAAGTAGAAGGTGAAAAACCTAAGGTTTCTTTTGATCAACTTCACTTATCTGAAGAAAGAATTTTAGCGGGTGAATCTGTCCATATTACTGCCATGGCAAAAAATTTGCAGTCAACCGATATTCAAACAGATATTCAACTTTTTGCTGCAGGGAAAATAATTAAAACAGAAAAGATTCTATTGAAAGGAAATGAAGTGAGAGAAGTTTCTTTTGACTTGATTCCAAAACTAGGCCCACAACCATTGCGAATTGGTAATAGTGATGAGCAGATTTTAAATGTTCTTAAATGTAAAGTCCTTGATCTCACCAAAGAAAAACTTCAGACCTATCTTTCTGCTAAATCAAAACCTGCCAACGTTGAAGTTTTCCAAAATGAAAATAGATACATTTTAAAAGCAAGTGGTTGGGATTTTTATCACGCTGAAGATGCTTATGCTACTGTTTATCTAAAAAAATTAAAAGGTGATTTTGTTGCTACTGCAAAAATAAAGTCTTTTGGATATCGCACGAGTGAATGGTATAGAAGTGGTTTGTTTGTTCGCAATGACATTTCTAAAAGTTTTGATGTGGATCGTGGTAGTCTGGGTTCAGTGCTAATGTTTAGCACACCTGGAAGGGCTGGAATTGAGTACGACGAATTTGGTAATGGTTGTATGCACAAAGCCTCGAGCGAAAATTTGCCTGAAAATTCTCCTACTCCTATTTGGATTAAGTTAGAGCGCCATGGTGATCAATTTACTGGTTATATAAGTCTAGATGGTAAAAATTGGATGATCAGACGTCAAACAAAAAATATTCCTGGAATAGAAAAAGCCGTTGACTTAGGATTAGCAGCAGGTGCACCAGACCAAAAACAATATACTGTGGAATTTGTAGAGTGGAAAGTGAAGGTGCAAGAATAAATAGTTTACTCTAAAAGTTTGGAATATATTTTTCTAATTAAAAATTGTATTCCAAGCTTTTTCGTCTAAATAAATTTTGCAAGTATCGTTCACCAAAGCGCATTCAATTTTAAAGGTCTCGTTGGTGCCTAAAATAGTTCGTTGATACGTTAATGACCAGCTGGTATTGGATTTCTGTTTGATTCCAACTTTCTTTAATGAATAACCAAATCTAGCATCAGATAATTTTTCTTCCATACCATCTTTGCTTTTTCCATCTACCGCTGGGCCATAAATAAAATTACAAACTTTATCATACTGCTGATTTTTATGAAGTATCTGTAAGTAATTTAAAATATTGGTATTGTAAAAACACAATGGATTTTTAAATAAGCAGGATCCGGAATTTTGAGAATATCCTTTATTAAAAAACAAAAAGATGCAAAATAATATAAGAAATAGAGTAGGCCTAGTTTTCATTTTGTAATGATGAATGAATCAAAAGTAAAAAGGGCTAAATCATAAGCCCGTTTTACTTTTTTAATAAATTAATTCTATTGTGTAATCCCTTTCCAATCGTCTGTTCTAAAAGAGGATGCTGGCAAATCAGAACCATTGTAAAGATTGGCATCTTCTGGATTGTTACTCCATGCATAGCGCACTGCAACTGGATGTTGTACTTCAGTAGAACTTATTTGAAGACTATTGTTACCAGTGATTTTTCCGGTAGCCCAATGAAATTGATGATCCTCACCAGCTATTGCAAATCCTTTTAGATAGCCGTACTTATCCTTGATCTTTAGTCCACTTCCAATTTGATCAAAGGTTAGTGTAACCTTATTGCCGTCTACATTCATTGATTTATAAACAGGTCCAGTGTAAACAATGTCTTTTTGATAAGCGACTTTCAATCCCGCTAATGCCAATCGCATTCCTACTGTTTGCTTATCCTTTGGATGAATATCTAAAGCCTCGCCAACATCAGTAGTCACGGCCATTCCAGTATTGGGCAAAGCTAGTGTCATGGTCTGTGATTCTCTTAATTCAGCCCAAGTACTTTCTACAGGAATCGAATCTGTTTTCATAAAATTTGCTAACTGAACAAACAAGAAGGGAAAATCTCCCTGATTCCAATGCGCTCTCCAATCTTTAATCAGATCAGGAAAAACTCGTCGATATTGCTTAGCTCTTTCTGCATTGCTTTCCCCTTGATACCATATCGCACCTTTGATTGCAAAGGGAACCAATGGGTGAATCATTGCATTGTAAAGTAAAGTTGGATAAGAGTTTGGACTTAATACCGCATTGAATTTTACAATGCCTACTTTGTATTTCCAGCTACCCACCAATGAAATAGATTGATCGCCTGATTGCAAATACAAGGTGGTAGGATTGCCGTATACACCTCCCATTCCTCCGATATCCTCTATTCGAACAGTAATAATATTTTTACCTGGTTTAAGTAAGCCGGCTGCTATCGGGTAGACCCTTGATTTTTCTGCTTGAAGTTTTGTAGAGCCAATTAATTCACCATTTACATAAGTGCTGTCAGAGTCATTTATTTTAGCCAAATAAAGAGTTGATTTTTGTTTTGCTTCAGCCGCAGTAAGGTTGATCTCTTTTCTAAACCAAACAATTCCATCTACTCCTTGAAGACCATTGGACTCAATATATCCAGGAAGCTCCATCGTTTTCCAAGCAGCATCATTGTAAGCAGGTGCAGCCCAAAGCGCTTGGCCATTTTTCATCCCCTTATCAATGGTAGATGTTTCACCCACCCTTTGCTTCACTTCATTTTCAACAGATTTTGCATAGTCATCCAAATTTACTTTTTTAAGCTGCGCTAACTGATTGGTAAAATCCGGATTTTGACCAATCGTTTCTTCGCTGATCCAGGTCTCTGCAATTGTCCCACCCCAAGAACTATTAATCAATCCAATGGCAACATTTAACTTTTTATGGAGCTCTCTTCCAAAGAAATAGCCCACAGCAGAAAAATGAGATGAGGTAGCAGGTGAACACTGCGACCACTCCCCCTCCTGGAGTTGCTCTTGCTGCTGATGTGAAATGCGTTTTTTAACAGTAAAAAGACGAATGTTAGGATAGTCAGATGCCGCTACTTCAGCCTCTCCATTCTTTGATGTAATCAATTGAAATTCCATATTGGATTGGCCTGAACATACCCAAACTTCTCCAATCATCACATTTTCAAAACTAAGATTTGTCTTTCCCTGAATGTTTAATTTATAAGGCCCGCCATATTCCATTGAAGGGAGTTTAACCATCCATTTACCCTCCTTGTCGGCTGTGGTCGATAAACTTGATTTCTCTAGCGTTACCGTTACCTTTTCGCCAGGTGAAGCCCATCCCCAAACTGGAATTGCAATCCCTTTTTGAAGAACCATGTGGTTGCTGAAATAAGTCGGCAGTTTTACTTGAGCAGTTAAAGAGCCTGCCAAAAATAACAACAAAAAGGTTGCCCATTTTTTTGAGTTGAAAATCGTACGCATCGTTTGATAATTTAATTCAAGAAAAAATATTTTACTACAATTTAAATTTTAAAAAATTAGGCTAAACCTTTGCCTTTTCATTCTGGTCGAAGTAGTTAATTTTTAATTCTACAAAGTGAAGGGGTTTTTTGGCAAGCTTTTCTTGATTTAAAGATAGGGGATTTACTTTGGATTTATATTGAATAACGCCTCCCTAAATCTTTGCTTGATAAAAGAAAAGGGTCTATGATTTTAAAATCATAGACCCTTTAAAATTAATTTCGTCTACTGCTAGTCGTTGTCCTTTTTAGGTTTCTCTTTTACAAAGGCAGCCCTAACTGGAGAAGGTGCTGACTTGCCCTTAATACCTTGCCAAAGAATTTCATTCATCACTAAATCTGGTACCCTATCTTCCCTACTCCAATCGTATTTTTCAGAGAGAATTGCCATCGCTGAGCCAGATTGGGCTTTAGGATTTCTATCGTTTAGGTTAATATTTGCAGGTAAATATTGAAATCCTTTGGTATCCGGCAGACTAGTAAATGAGCGCCACATTGGAGTGGCTGCCGCATCAAATTGAGTCATAGGAGGAATACCTAAAATTAATTCCATTGTTCTAAGCATACCGGAAGTAGTATACATCGTATTGTCAACATAATTGCGTTTTACATAAGGGCCCACAAGATAGGCAGGACTTCTATGAGCATCGACATGATCGGGGCCATTTTGTGCATCATCTTCTAAAATAAAAACAACCGATTCTTTCCAGATATTACTCTTACTCAAATGATCAACCAACATACCTAAAGCCAAGTCATTATCAGCTACGTGGGAAAAAGGCGTTAGACTCCCTGCACGCATACCCTCTGTATGATCGTTGCCCATTCTAATGGTATTGAATTTTGGAACAGCGTTAATAGCAATCAATGAGTCAAAATCTTTTTTCCATTGCCTAAATCTTACGGTATCTCTAACTGCTAGACTGTAGGGAGCAAATGCAGCTGAGTGCCCTTTTAAAGATTCCAATCTTGGTTTTGTACCAAAATCATCCGCAACAAATTCACCATAAGAACGGTAACTCACGTTGTTTTTAGCACAAAAATCCCAGATAAAACCATCTTTATTATTGCCAATTTTTAAGGTGGCCGATGTCCCATGTGTTCCACCTTTTCCGCCATAACTAGCTGGCCAGTTTTTTTCTACATAGTCATTTGCATAAGCACCCATGCTCCAGTTATGTCCATCCGCACTTACCTCTGCATCTACATAAAAATTGTCGAGTAATACATAGTCTCTTGCAAACTTATGCTGATTGGGTGTTACATTATTTCCAAATAACAATAAACTAGTATCTCCATTTCCTCCTTTTACATCACTCAAAACTTGATCATAGGTTCTATTCTCTTTGATGATATAAAATACATATTTGATAGGTGATTGTTCCCCCACTTTCATAGGAATAGGATTGCCTGCTTTGCCTTCTGCATTCAATTCTTTATTTTTAGTGTAGGGAGTGTTTTTATAAACTGCTTTAGAAAAAATAGCCAATTGAGCCTTAGATGGTTCAGTGAAAATGCTTAAAGTACCATTGAACAAAGAACCAATATATTGTACAGTCACCGGCTTGGTACTATCGCCTGCATGACTTGATACTACCTGCTTTTTATTAACTGGATTAGGACCAAAAGGATTGGCATAGGAAGTCAAACCCTTTCCATTCAATACATATACATTCTTTCCTAAAACTTTCACATTGGTAGGATACCAGCCAACAGGTATGAATCCTTTTGATTTACTTTTTGAAATTATAGACACATCAAACACCGAAAGACAATTGTTGTCTGCATTGGCAATATACAATGTCTTCTCATCTTCGCTCAACGCCAAACCGTTGCTAGTCGATCCTGATGGAGACCCTGGATATAATGTAGCCATCAATGTTTCAACAACTGTATTGTTTTTGGTATTGATTACAGAAACTGAATTGTCCTGCGAGTTAGCAACAAAAAGATAGTTCCCTTTCTTATTCAAAAGCAGTTCATTCGGATGATCACCCACAGCAATCTCTGCGCTGATCTTGGCAGTTTCAATATCATAAATCAATACTTTTTTATCTCCCCAAAGACTGATGTACAAAAGTTTTTTATCAAGAGATAACTTACAAGCGTATGCCTCTGCGGCCAATTTTAATTGACTGATAAGTTTCTTTGTAGATAGGTCAAATACATACAAACTCTTCGCTTCCTTTGTAACTACAAACAATTTTTTATTAACTGTTTCATCTACATCTAGTCCTGCGGTACCAATTGCAAAAGGCCATGGTTTTCCTAATATAAAAGAATCCACCAACTTCATTTTGCTGTCATTGATTGCATATTTATTCACTCGATTGTCATGTCCGCCTGAAACATAAAGCGATTGATCATTACTGCTAAAAGCTATTCCATACCAAGCTTTTGGAATAAACATACTATCCACCACTTGAGCTTTTGCGATATCTATTAATTGAATACAATGATTGCTCTGTCCATTGTTAGTAACTGCCATCAACTTTTTATTGTTACTAATCACCATATTTAATGGCAGGTCGGCCAAATTAATATTTTTTCCGATTGGGGTAATAGACCAGCCATTGGGTAATAGAACCCGCTTAGCGTCTAGCTCAGCTATCGATTGGGCAAATAATAAGTTACTTGCTGAAATGAATGTAAATAATATTACTAGAGTCCAATTTTTCATCGAAATTTTTTTAGGAGTTTTTGAGTTACAAATAATAGCTCAAGGTATTTTTGAATTTCGAGTTATCCAAAAATTTAAAAATATCAAATTGTTAACATGTAATCTAGCCTCAGTAATACTAAAATTACATTTTCTACCTATATGAAAATCAAAGTAGATAACAGAAATGCATGCAAACAGAAAACTATAAATTGGTCTTTTTGAAAAGATCTTCAAAATAAAAATACTTTATATTTGTTTAACCTCTTTTAACAACACTTAAATTTACCAATGGAATACCGCAAACTTGGAAAAACGAATGAGAAGATATCCGTTTTAGGATTTGGCGCTTCGCCACTTGGGAATGTTTTTGATGTTTGCGAAGAAAAAGTAGGTGTTAATGCCGTTCATTATGCGATTGACCATGGTGTAAACTTTTTTGATGTCTCCCCTTTTTACGGAATTACGCTAGCTGAAACAAGATTAGGAAAGGCTTTGGTAGGAAAACGCAAGTCCATTTTTTTAGCTACCAAATGCGGACGCTACGACTTACGCGTTTTTGATTTTTCGACTAAGCGCATAATGGCAAGTATTGATGAATCTCTTCAAAGATTAAAAACCGATTATGTAGACTTGTTTCAACTTCATGATATTGAATTTGTAAAGAAGGAACAGATATTAAATGAGGCAATACCAGCCATAGAAAAAATCAAAGCGGCTGGAAAAACCAGATTTATTGGTATCTCAGGTTTGCCAGTACGTTATCTAGCTAAGATTGCTAAGCAGGTAGAATTAGATACCGTCCTTTCTTGGGCTCATTTTAATTTATTGCAAGATGAAATAAACAATGAATTAGTACCTCTGTCAAAAGAAAAAAATTTTGGATTGATGAATGCTGCGCCACTGATGCAAAGGATTTTATCAGATGCCCCCTTGCCTGAATGGCACAA
>Ga0214919_10003171_pt1 | contig 25126 bp, 22 predicted proteins | sample LL1503_MetaG_FD_177994 | JGI IMG/M metagenome (GOLD analysis project Ga0214919, IMG submission 177994) | Freshwater microbial communities from Lake Lanier, Atlanta, Georgia, United States - LL-1503 | ecosystem: Environmental > Aquatic > Freshwater > Lake | place: USA: Georgia | collected... | reverse complement strand
ATTTGGGATTCCGAAATCCGAATTTTAAAATCTTTTTCCGCAAGTGCTTTTCAGCTGGCCGCCGTCAGTCTCTGCTGCTCTGCCATCTTCGCAAAATGTCCCTTGGCTCGGAGAAGCTCTTCAAAGGAGCCACGTTCCACAATCCGACCGTGGTCCAAGACGATGATTTCGTCCATGTTGGCCAGAGTGGAGAGACGATGGGCGATACAGATGACCGTTCGGCCTTCCTCGAGTGAATCAATGGCAGTTTGGATCTCCTTTTCAGCCCGGGAATCTAAAGCAGCAGTTGGCTCGTCGAGCACTAAAATCGGCGCATTTCGGACAAATGCCCTAGCAATCGCGATGCGGGCTTTTTGACCGCCAGACAAAAGCTGGCCACGTTCTCCACAAGGGGAATTGTAGCCGGCCGGCATCTTCATGATGAAGTCGTGGGCATAAGCGCGTTTGGCAGCCTGTTCGATATCTGCTTTGCTTGCTCCTTCGCGACCAAAGCCAATGTTGGTGGCTACCGGGAGGTTAAAGAGAACCACGTCCTGGCTGACCAAGGCCATCTGGGCGAGAAGATTCTTGGTGGCATAATCCTTAAGGTCGTGACCATCTAACAGGATCTTTCCTTTGGTCGGATCGTAGAACCGCATCAGCAGGTTGATCAGGGTGCTTTTGCCCGAGCCACTTTCCCCGGCGAGGCCGATTTTTTTGCCTTTAGGAATTTCAAAGGAGATCTCATGAAGAACATCTGTGTGCCCGTAGGAGAATGTCACACCTTCGATACTTATGCCTTGGTTGAATTTGGTCAGGGCCCGGGGGTGGGCGGGCTCGACGACGGTGGGTTTCTCGGAGAATAATTCTTCCAATCGCTGGGTGCTTACGGTCGTCATCTGCAGGGTGAGATGAAGATTGGCAATCCGCTTGATGGAAAGAGGCGCAAGGAGAAGCGCTGTGAGGAAGGCGACAAGATTTCCAGGCTTGGCGTTCGTGCTGAAGACGAAGACCAGGAGAAAGCCGACACCTAGCATCGACAGAACCTCGATCAGGGGATTGAGAAGATTGCGTGTTTGCGCAGTTTTGACGCTCATCTCGACTCCGATGTTTGCTTGTTCGCGGAACGACTTCAGCTGAAGCGCCTCCATTGCGTAGGCTTTGACGATCCGGATGGCGGCGAGTGCTTCAAGCAGATAGCCGCTTTGGGTGACGGAAAGACCGGTGAACTTTTTGGTTAGCATGCGGAGTCGTTTTCCGCTCGAAATAACAGGGACAAGTACTAGGGGAAGCATAAAACTGGCGATCAGAGTCAGCTTCCAATCGATCACCAACATGCTGATCAGAATGCTGAGGATGGTGAAAGGCTCTCGTATGGTGTCGATGAAGCCGTTGGTCATAGCGGTGTAGATGGCGTTGGTGTCCTGGGTAATCCGGGCGTAGATGTCGGAGACTGGCATCCGCTGAAAAAAGGCCATAGACAGTTCTTGCGCTTTGCGTAGGGCGGCAACCTGCATATCACGAATCACACGCGCACTGACCCAGGTCAGGCAGTAGGTGGAAAAGTAACTGGCCATCGCGCGACTTCCCATTACCAGCGGAAGCAGAAAAAAGCCGCCCAGCATCTGTTGCCAAGTCACCGGTTGGCCCATGCGGGGAAGCCACTTATCAGGAACTTTCTTAACGGATTCACCGACAGGAGCCAGGGCAGCATTTATTCTTTTAGAAAACGATTCTCCCTGAGGAGCCTCTGTTTGGGGTGATGTGGTCGTTGATTTGGACTGAATCGCCAAGACAGCGGCAGGGGGTGCAAGCCGGTTGAAGAGGGAGTTGACGGAAAGAACAAAAAGGCCGTTCGAAAGTCCAAAGAACATGCTGAGCGCGATCCCAAGAACAAACCGAAACCGGTATGGCTTGAGGTAGGGAATCCCGAAGGCCCAGATTTTTTTGAGTTCCTGCACGCTATGACGTTAACGAATTTCGGCTTTCAAGACGATGTAGGAAATTGGACAAAATTTCGAGCAGCCTGCGGTAAAGTGCATTCTTGTATAAGTCAGAGCCGAAGATCGCTACGGCCGGTGGCGGGGGTAAGGGGGCCAATGGATTAGGTTAGGCATGAGGGGGAGGCTTAATTGAGCAATCGATCGATGCTTCCAAAACAACACCAAACGTGTATTTTGAAAATCTGGCTAGGGAGTAGCCCAAATTCTTGACATGACTATGAACATGACCTAGTAATAAGATATGATCCAAATCAACATAAATGAGGCAAAGGCAAGGCTTTCCAAATATACTAAACTGGTTAAAGCCGGAGAGACGGTGGTTTTATGCGAAAGAAACAAGCCTTTTGCGGAAATCAGGTCTTTGGATCAAAAGAGGTCCGATCCGCGGGTTTTTGGGCTGTCCAAGGGCGTATTCAAGCTAGGGCCGGAATTTTTTGAAGCCGATGTGGAAATCGGGAAAATGTTCTCCGGGGATTAAAGAGGGGAAAGAGATGCCCGGCACCTACCTTTTGGACACAGCCCCGCTCATCTACTTGATGAGTCAGGAGGAGTCTGTGCCGCCCTCCGTCCGGCGGGAGCTGGCTGATCCGAAGTCCGAGGTTTTTTACAGCCAGATCAGCCTGTGGGAGATTCAGATCAAATATCAGCTGGGAAAACTGCCCATGCCCGATGAACCCGCGATGGTTATGCCCCGGGAGCTTGCCCGATACGACTTCACCCAGTTGGGCTTAACCGATGCGGCAATTTACGGACTTTCCCGGCTTCCGTTGGTACACAAGGATCCTTTTGATCGGATTTTGATCGTTCAGGCAAAGCTGACAGGATCCACCCTGGTTTCTCCGGACAAAATTTTTTCCAAATATTCCGCTGAGGTTTTTTGGTAGATAAACGCGCAACACTCCATATTTGATCTTAGAATTTTAAGGTAAATAGAAAGGCGTAAAGGGGAAAAGTTTCCGAATTTAGAACTTCGCTTTTCGATTTCCATTCTAAATAATCGAAAAGGCGCAATCTTCAGCCGTTAAAATGGCCTTGGATCCGCGAGTGCAGGTTCGATCTGCCAAGGGCGGAAGCATAAAGCAACATATAAAACTCTTGTTCTAAAATTCTTTTTTAAGTAAAAAAAAAGGCGGCTTTTGAAAAAATACTTCCAATTAGATGCATTTTTTTTGGTGGTGGCTTGCGCTTTAGGAGTTGTGGCGAGCCAGTGGCCGTGGTTTTCCCCGCTAATCGTCCTTCTTTTGGCTCTACTGATTTGGATCTTATTGCGGAGGACTAAAAAACTTTTCAAATCAGTTATGACAATACCATCGCCCGGCTCGGCCGAGAAGTCGGCGCCCGGCTCGGCCGAGAAGTCGGCGCCCGGCTCGGCCGGCCGCCCGGTAGGCGACGTCCATTCGTTTCTGGAAGATATTAAGGCCCGGGGCTTTGTTCCGCGGGGATTCTTGGACATTGGCGCAAACAGGGGGGATTGGAGCAAGATGGCTCTAGAGGTTTTTCCCGGGGCTCGGTCTGTGTTGGTGGAGCCACAGGATGAGATGGAGTCATACCTTCGTTGCCTGTGTGCTACCGACCCAAGGTGCCGATATTTCAAGTGCGGTGCGGGTCGGGAGGAAGGAGAGCTAGTCCTAACCCTTTGGGAGGACACCTATGGCTCCTCCTATACCGTGCCCAAGGATGAAAAGTTAATAAATGAAGGCATACAACGGATTACCCCAATTCGGACGGTGGACGGAATTCTTCGCGAATTGGGGCCCTCTTTTGTTCCGGATCTGGCCAAGGTGGATGTGCAAGGTTTTGAGTTGGAGGTTCTGTCTGGCGGGAAAAGTCTCTTTGGATTAACGGAAGTCTTTATTCTTGAAACCACACTTTTGGTGCGCAATGAAACCGCATGGCCCTCCATTCGCACAGTCATTGAATATATGGGCGAAAGAGGATACGAAATTTATGACCTTACCTCTTTTTTGCGCAAACCCAGCGACGGAACATTAGGCCAGTTGGACTTCGCCTTTGTCAAAATCCAAGGTAAATTTCGGCAGAATTTCACATGGTGAAGCAAATTGGTTTTACAATCGGTTGCCTCCATCAGGGTGAGACACTAAGGTAATCTATGACTTCGATTGTGAATTTAGTAAAAAAAATTACTTCCGACATGAAAAGAAATTTGGAAACAGAATGTGGAAACGAATCAAAGCTTAATGCATTCCAGCATCTGGAATCTCAATATGAAGGATTTTTTACGATGGAATGTGCCGTACTTTGGGACTGCCTTTTGGGATGTCAGGCAAAAAAAGAAATCAACGGACACATGCTGGAGATCGGGGTCTACAAAGGCCGCTCGGCGTTGCTATCCGCCCTTCATCTCAATCCAAAGGAAGAATTTGTCCTTATAGACGGAACCCCATTTATCCATGAGGCAGAAAAATCCCTGAAGTCGCTGCTCGGGAAAAGAGGGGTTTGGCTAAATGAAATGTCTTATCAATTAACTGCCGGAGACCTAAAAAAAGAAAAAGGGTTTCGCTGGATCCATATCGACGGAGAACATACAGGGAGGGCTGTGACTCACGATTTAGAAATTACCGAGCCGCATCTTTCTGATTTGGGAATTTTGGTATTAGATGATTTTTTTAATCCAATGTATCCACAACTCACAGAGGCTGTCTTTGCCTGGTTAGCTGCAAACCGATACCGACTCTCGATAATTCTATGCGGATGGAACAAGGCCTATTTATGCAGACCACAGGCGGCTCCTTTCTACCGATCCTTTATACTAAAACAGCTGGCCGAAGAAATTCATCGTCGTGATTATCACAATTTCACAATTACAAAAACAGCGGCGCTAGAAGAGACTTCAGCTTTTGGTATCTCTCCTCGATTTCGCGATTACGACTATTACGGTCTAGATTCAAGTCCGGAAAAACTTCCCATATAAATCGCAGAATTTTCCTTTCAGCAAGTTGTAAAAAAAGCAAAAAATGAAACAAAAGATCATATACGACCTAGGTGCTAATAATGGAGATAATTTACCATACTACTTAAAAAAGTGTAACCGAGTGGTCGCTGTTGAGGCAAATCCAAGTTTATGTAAAGAAATAAAAAAAAGATTCAGAAATGAAATCCTAAAAAAAAGACTCTTTGTTGAAAACTTCGTATTGACGGATGACAATAATCAAAAAGAGGCCACTTTTTATTTAAGCAAAACTCAAACTGTATTAAGCCAGCTGCCAAAACCCGATAAGTTAGACGAATTCAGTGCTTTATTACTGCCTGCCACAACAATAATTAAACTAATTAAAAAACATGGAGCACCCTACTACATTAAAATTGATCTTGAGTACTACGATAATGTAATTCTAAAAGATCTTTTTAAAAACAATATAAGACCGCAATATATTTCAGCAGAGTTTCATAATAAAGAAATATTCTCCACACTTGTAGATTTTGGCAATTATAACGCATTTAAATTGGTTGAGGGAGATACAATCCCCGATCTTTATAGAGAGTTAAAAATCGATAAAAAGGAGAATAAAGAGCCTTATTCATTTCCACACCACTCTGCTGGACCCTTTGGCGATGATATTGATGGCAATTGGATGACTACCAAAAACTTTTCCGAACTATTAGCTTTTACTGGTATGGGTTGGAGAGATATTCATGCATCCAGCGTTGCGATAGCCAATCCGAAGCACAGGGCAGATATTGAAAATTATATCATGGAATACGGTGTTCTTAAAACAAAACGAAATAAAACGAAGGTTAAAAAATCGAAATCCTATATTGCGATTGTTACGGCTGTTGAGCCAAATAACCACCACGGCGTAGGCGTATTCTTAGAAGAACTGATAAAAAAGCTAGGCAAGTGTATCGTTTTTCGTGGGGCTAGCATTTACAATAAGATCACTGAAAGTAATGCACTGCATTACCAAATAAATGACCGTGGGCTTGTTGATATTAAAACAAAACTTAATATCTTTGGAAAAAAAATATCGAAAATATTAGTAATTCCATATTTCAAAAACACAGTGCTATTTGCGCAAAATCTACAAAAATACACTGGGGCTACACTATACACATATATTATGGACGATTTAACGATCTTTGAAAAACAGGTCGACTGTGCATCTTTAAAAGAGCTACTCGAAAAATCAAAAAAGATATTTTCCGTTTCAAATGAATTGACAAGTACTTACAAAAGAAAGTTTAAGATTCCAATCGAAACTCTTTTGCCCACTCTGCCGTATTGCTCACAACCCAAAATGAATACATGGGAGAACCTCTCAAATCGCTTAACAGTTCCGATGATAGGAAATATCTGGTCTCAGGAGAGATTGGACCAACTTTTACAAGTATTTAAAAACTTGCCGTGGCAAGTATTGTGGTTTGGTAACGGTGGGAAAGCGCCATGGCTCAAAATAGACGAAAAAGAATGGGAGAAGCATAATCTTCTATACCACGGATGGGCCGAAGAAGAGTTTTTGACAAACCGGCTTTCAGAAGCTCCTTTTGTATTAGTCCCGTCGGGTGATATGGACATTAGTGATAAGAGCTTCGCTCTATCAAAACTTAGTCTTCCCTCAAGAATACTTTTTACTCATATGCGTGTTGATACGCCGATACTTTTGGTGGGAGATAAAAAAACAGCTGCCGGAAGATTTATATTAAAAAATGGAACAGGTTTATGCGGACGGTGCAATACGCAAGTAATCTCAAAACTAGGCAAATCACTTTTGAATAAAGAGAAGCGGCATGCAATAATCAGCAATATTCAAAAAACACGCACAACATTGTTAAAAACAAATGCTCAGGATGAAATAGCAAAAATACTTAGTTGATGTAATGAAATCACCTCTGCTTCTAATTTGTCATCGCCGTCCCGAATTAACACAAAGATTATTTAATGTTATTAAACAGCAGGAACCCAATTGCGTTTATGTGTTTTGTGACGGCCCAGGTTCTGAGAAGGACAAAGAAAAAGTCAGAAAAACCCAAGAAGTTATTCGCGTATCAGCTTCAATTGAAAACTTCCATGTGCGTTTAGAGGAGAGGAATCTTGGTTGCGGTAAGGCCGTTAAAACTGCATTGGATTGGTTTTTTTCCAAAAACGAGTACGGCGTTATCCTAGAGGACGATATATGTCCAGATCAGAAGTTTTTTCATTTCATGGACGAAATGTTGATAAGGTACAAAGATGATAATTCGATAGCCTCTGTGAGCGGGTTTTGCCCTTGGCCAGCATTCATTGATTTAGGGAGTGCCGAAATTAGGACCAAGTACTTTTCCATGTGGGGATGGGGGACCTGGGCAAGAGTTTGGGCAAATTACCGGCTGGAGGTGACTGAAAAGCTGGCGAAAGATTGGAGTCAGGCAATCCACCATGCATGTGAATCGAACAATGAAAAGGAGTTTTGGGCCAACATTCTTGGCAAGTTAATTAATAAAGAAATTGATACTTGGGACTACCAATTTTTCTTTCAAGCTTGGGCGCATGGTCAAAGGCACATTAGGCCGTCAAGGAACTTGATCGAAAACCTTGGGTTTGGCAATGATGCCACCCATACCGGAGCAGAGCCTTGGTTCGTCAAAGCGCAAAAAATGCCGTTAAAACCTAATGAGCCGCACTGGTTTTTGGACGCTGCTTACTTTTATTTCCGCCACTTGACCTATTTGGATAACGGCAACTTTTCCATAGAACTAGCGAGCAAAAAATTCCAAGATCTTATAGACGAGAATAAAAAACTGAAACTTTTACTGAAGGGGGAAAGTAGAAAGCAGCCTGTTCGAAGGCTTTTTAGAAGACTTTTTTATAGACAATAATCTGATGATGCAAACCCTCAGAACTTTTTTCTTTTCGAACCAGCCTGTCTGCTTTTTTCTCGGCGGTATTATTTGGCTCGGCAACTTTATCCACGCGGGCTCTTTTGGGATTTACGAAGATGATTACATTATGGTACTGCCAGCAATCGGGCGCAATTTTTCAGAGTTGCTATCTGTTAACTGGGGATATCTCTTAGACTGGCCCCAAGGGCGGCCACTGTTCTGGGTGATCAATGACACGAGTTGTTGGGTTCTGTATAACTTGGCAGGGCTTAACGCCCTGTATGCGGCAGCGTTCATTTTACAGTGGGGGGTAGGAATAGCCATTTTTCAGTTTTTACTGAGGTTCTTTAACTTTATCTCATCCTTTTTGGGGGCTGTCTTTTTCGTGCTGTTTCCAGCGGATACAAGCAAACAACTCATAATGCATCAGACCCTTTTGCCATTAATGACACTTTTAATTTTGGCCGCCATCACTCTTTTAAGCGAAAAAAAGTGGGGTGCCTGTTTTATAATTCTTTGCCTAATTAGTTTAACTTTTGAGCCTTATTTATTGGTTTTTGTAGGTAGCGGTTTGCTGTTATATCGCTATAGGCTCGCAGACTATCCAAAGTTTTTTATATTTCTGCCTGCCTCTATGGTCGTCTTAGTTCTTTCTCTTGCTTTCGGGTTCAGAAAAGTTTTTGGTGAAGCGCGGGTGGTTAGCTTGCTTTCAGATCCATGGGGCCCCCTGCAAAATGCTTTCCTCTCTCTTTCGATCGGGCCTTTGAACCTACTCTTAATCACCCTTAGCCGTTCTGGGCAGGTGTTTTTACAGGCCGACTGGACGGAGAGAACTGCATGGGGTCTCGTTGCGCTAGCACTCGTTTTTTTCTTGCTGGGAAACAAAGGTGCCCGTCAAAAAATGAAGTCGAAAAACGGAAAATCAGAGTCTTGGTGGGTGTTGGCGGGGGCCCTCTTAATGACTATTATACCGTATGCTTACCGTTTTATACCGGATTATTTCCCACCTATTGTGAACATCGGGAGACTTTCATCCCTTCATCAAGTAAGTGCTTTAGGCGGAAGCCTTCTTCTGGCTTGGTTCATAGAAAAAACCTTAAAAATACAATCAAATACAAAAGTAATTCTGGTCGCATGGATCATATGGATAACCTCCTTTCTTGCTCTTGGATTGCGAGTCCAGACATCGCAATACGTCAGGAGTGCGAATCTCCAGCAGAAGTTCTGGATGGATGTGGTCTGCCAAATTGGGGACTGGAAACCAGGATTTCCTATCATCATCGATTTTGATTCTGGTAATCAAAATGGTAATGAGTGGCGTCCAGGCACTGAGGGGTTCAGCCCGTATTGGCTCTCAAACTATCCAACCAAGTGTCTTACCCAATTGTTCAAATTGCCGGACAATTGGCCAAAGAAGTGGCCAGGAGCGCCAAGTATATACATTTACTACCCATCTATGCCCCAATGGCTTGAAGGGGAGGGACTGGCATTTGTTCCTTGTTATATTCTATCCAAAGATAACCCCTTAGTCATTTATTCTCATCGATTTATTTTATTTTGCTGGGAAAATGGTCGATTAGTGCGCTCAGAAAAATCCATTTTTGCCTATAATAGGGAATTTATTCCCCAAAGAATTAATTTAGATAAAAACTTTATTCGCCCAGAGCTCACAAAAACAGGCTCCGATATTTTAGATCGCCCAAAGAAGATGTGGGGAAGCTTGATGCAAAACAGAAATTATCCTTAAAACTAAGATGGCGCCAAAAATATGAAAAAGCTTCTCATCGCCATACCGGCCTATAATGAAGAAAAAATTCTTGAAAAGAATATTTTAAAACTGAATCTTTTTTTGAGCCAAAGTCTTGCAGATTACGATTGTCGAATTGTCATAAATAATAATTCATCGACCGATAGCACGGGCAGAATCGCTGACAAGTTATCCCGCGAACTGCCCGGGGTAATCTGCATTCACCACCCCTTTCGCTCAATGAGCAGAAGCATTCAGCGGACATGGTTATCCCATGAAGCGGATATTTATGTCCATATCGACGCAGACCTTTCAGCAGATCTGGTTAATTTGCCAAGGCTTTTAGAAACAATCAACGCTGGGGCAAATATTGCCACGGGATCAAGAATGACGGATCAATCGATAAGAACCCGAAAAATAGGCAGGGAAATTCTATCTGTTGGATTAATCAAGATTGTCCAAGCACTCTTCTCTACCTCCATTCAAGATTTCCAATGCGGGTTCAAAGCTATTGACAGAAAAGTTAGAGATGAAATTATCCCAAAAATGAAGTGCACTGACCATGGACTGATGAGTACCGAGATGATCCTCGTGGCAATACAAAAAGGACTCAATGTCCAAGAGATTCCGATCGTATGGTCAGACACAAGAAACACGAAAACAAACCTTGTCTGGTCAATCTACGATGCATTTTGTAATCTATATAAAATAAAACTCCGCTTAATCTTTGGTAAATACAATTAATAAGCCGCTTAAAGTCTTGTTGATCGGTGTCGGTCGTTTTGGGAAAAACTACCTCAGAATTCTGAAAGATCTGGAAGGAAAGAAAATACTGAAACTGGTGGGTTTGGTGGTAAAAACTCGAGAAAGCACAAGAAGGCTACGTCATGAGGGAAATCATCTGGTTAAAGATCAGCTGCCGTTAAGTATGCTTAAAAAAACTGATGCAGTATTTATTGTTACACCAAGTGATTCGCATCATAAATATATAAAAAAGTGCCTGCCTTTCTGCCATGTTTTTGTTGAAAAACCAATTGGCGTAAATCCCCAAGAGCTCAAAAAGATTCAAAAGGAATATAAAAATCAAAAAAATAAACTAATGGTCGGTCATATATTTCGCTGGCACCCAGTAATAAAGTTTATAAAAGCCTTTTTACAAAAAAACCTAGTCCATATTAAAAGCATCGGTGGCGAATTTATAAGTCCTGCAAATACCGATCAAGGCCAAGATCCTGTACTTGAGCATCTTCACTTATTTGATATTATGGACGAGCTTTTCGATTTCAAGGATTACAAAATATGGGCATGCGAAAAAAAAAGAATCAGGGATGTCCATTGGAGGGAAGCAGGCGGAATTGAAGGGAAGTTTTCTTTTGGCTGGAAAAAAAATACAAAGAACCGAAACCTTAAACTTGTGGGTCATCGAAGAGGGCAAGAAATAACACTAGAAGCTGATCTCCTTCAGCAAAAAGTGGTAATCCACACGAAAAGGAATAACCGATCAAAAACGATACACTTTAGTCGAAAAGAAGAATTGCTTAAAACAGAAATCCGATGCTTTTTGGCGCTTTGTAGGGGTGAAAACCCCCGCTACCCAAACTGTTCAGTGGGTTTGAAAATTACTGAATTAGCTGTTAGAACCAAATTGGCAGCAGCTAAATTACCAAATGTTGGAATCATTGGCGGAGGGGTCTTTGGCACCACTTGTGCCCTTTCTTTGCCTTCGGACATTAGAATCACTATTTTTGACGAAAACCGCGAAATCCTCATGGGAGCCTCCTTTGCGAACCAATATCGTCATCATGCCGGGTTTCATTACCCCCGCAGCGTAGAAACGATAAGAGAGATTCTTGAGTCCGAACAAGAATTTAAAAAAGTATATGGGGATCTAATTGTATCAGACTTTCCGAGTTATTATGCCATTGCCAAGGAAGGCTCTAAGGTCAGTGCTGATGCCTTTTTGAAAGTGTGTGACAAATATGGGATATGGTATCAAGAGGCTAAATGCCCTGAGGAATTTCTTAATGCTGGCCTTGTCTCCCTGACTGTAAAAACAAAAGAAGCAGTATATGATTATATAAAAATGCAAAAGATCATTAAAGAAAGGCTATCCCAAAAAAAGAATATTCAACCTGCCCTTTCCAGTCGTGTAACAAATATTAGACTCCAGAATAACGGCGGGAAACTGGTTACTTATGTGCAAAATGGGATAAAAAAAACCCAACCGTTTGATTATCTTATCAATGCCACATATTCAAAAACTAACCAGTGGTGTAAATGGCTAGATTTTCACAAGAGAGACCTCTTCTATCACGTAAAAGAGTTGGTAGTATTAAACATTTCCCCGAATCCCCAAAGATGTGCGGTAACTATCATGGACGGAGATTATGCGACTTTAGTGCCTCAAGGGTCTTCCAAAACCAGATATACCTTTGGCGATGTGCCGCTCTCCATTCATGAAAAAGTAAGCAGCCAACGGTATGAGGCACACTTTCGCGATTGGACTAAAGGAAGGGGCACCCGATGGACCGAAATGCAAAGACGATGCCTGCCTTGGTTTCCTATTTTAAAAAGAGCATCTTACGTATCCTCCATGTTTGTGACTTTGCCGGTTGAACGAGGACAGATGAATACAGATGGGCGACCTACCTTGGTAACCGATCACGGATACGGTTGCTGGTCCGTCCTGAGCGGGAAAATTATGACGTCGGTAAAAGCTGCAAGACAAATATGCGAAGGCATTCTTCAGGTCCACAGAAATTGAAAGCAATTCTCCTTTGTGCAGGAAAAGGGACTCGGTTGCTACCATTGACGGTCAGAATACCCAAAGCCATGGTGAAAATAGGCGACAAGCCGCTCGTAGAGTGGCTTTTGTTTCTCTGCAAAAAGCATGGTATTTCTGAAATCGGCATCAATCTTGGACGCAACGGAAGCAAAATCAAAAAATATCTTCAAAACGGCGATAAGTGGGGAGTTAAAGTTGGTTATTCACAAGAAAAGAAACTTCTGGGAACCGCCGGAGCCCTTCACGGATTTCATGATTTCCTGAATTCAACATTTATCGTGATCTATGGAGATATTTTAACGGATATAAACATCACAAAAATGTTATGTTTCCATCGCAGCAAACGCGCATGGATGACCATAGCCTTGAAAAGAAGCAAAGACCCCAGCGCATCGAGCGGTTTAGCTGTGTTAGATGATCGCCAGAGAGTAAAGATCTTTTTAGAAAAACCTTTGCAAACCCAAAAAGAAGCACTGGGCGGTAAAAATGCATTTACAAACTGCGGCGTTTATATTTGTGAACCAAAAATCCTTAAATACATTCCAAGAGAATTTTGTGACTTTGGGTATTTTGTCATCCCCGAAATGATCAAAAGGGGAAAAAAAATATTTGGGTATGATGTTTCAAAAAACTTTTTTCAGGAAATTGGAACTATTGCGAAAGTAAAAAAAGCGAAAACAAAATTTTTATCAGCAAAAAGAAAAAGTTTTTTCCTGTTGTGAAAAAAGCGATATTTTTGGACCGGGACGGGGTTATTAATGAGCTTATGTATGAAACTGATGGAAGAATTATGTCTCCTTGTCTGCCAGAACAGCTGATTTTTTGCCAAGAAAGCAAAGATGGACTGAAACTATTAAAGTCCCTCGGGTTTAAGCTTGTGGTGGTAACCAATCAGCCTGGCATCGCCAAGGGGTACCTTTCCTGGGACAGCCTTAACAAAGTCCACAAAAAAATCCATGACGAAGTCGAGATCGATGCCTTTTACACTTGTCCCCACCTTCCGGAAATCTCCGGTCCATGTGGATGCCGAAAGCCACGTGCTGGGCTTATTTATAAGGCCCAGAAAGAGCTAGGAATCAGTATAACCGATTCCTACTTAGTGGGGGATAACTTAAGCGATATCAAGTGCGGTCAGGAAGCCGGAGTTAAAAAAACTTTCCGGATTGGAACCTTGCGTGCTGATATCCTTGAGTTGCAGCATAAAAAAGGAATTTTTCCGGATTTTACCTGCAAAAGTCTTCTAGAAGTTGCTTCGGAAATTATTCGGTTGGAAGCAGAGTGACTTTTCAATGACTTAAGGTTATAAACAAATCTCCCTCCACTCATGATCATCACATCTGCTCCTCTCCGTCTCTCCATTGGTGGAGGGGGAACTGACTTGCCCTTCTATTCCTCAAGGCATGGGGGCGAAATGATCTCGGCGGGAATTGACAAGTATATCTATATTATAATTCAAAAAAGAGATTTTTTTTATGACGAGTTTCTGATTCGTTATTCCAAAGTTGAAACACCTAAGCGGGTGGAGGATATAAGCCACACCCGGATAAAGGCAGCCTTGAAGCTTCTAGAAATCGATGAACCGATAGAAATTACCGCCCTCGCAGATGTTCCAGCTAGGACCGGTCTGGGAAGTTCCTCCGCTTTTTTGGTCGCTTTGTTAAAGGCCTTGCATCAATACAAACGGGAAAGTGTCTCATCCAAGGTTCTGGCCGAGCAGGCTTTTCATATTGAAAATAGCATGCTTGGAGAACCATTGGGGAAACAAGATCAGTATGTTGCCGCCTACGGTGGGTTAATTCATTTGGATATAGACAAGTTCGGCGAAGTCATGGTGAGCCCACTTGATATCAAGCTGACGACCATGGAAGAGCTGGAAAGCAATCTTTTGCTTTTCAGCACAGCGATTCTGCACGATTCATGCGATATTCTGGAAGATCAAAAAAAACAGGCCCTTTCGGATGAAAAAAAAATTGAGGGCATGCACCGGATCAAAATTATTGGCCGGAAAATTAAATGCTCCTTGGAAGCAGGGGACACCACCCAGGTGGGGCATCTTCTGCACGAGCATTGGATATTCAAAAAGCAATTCAGCGAAAAAATCACTTCCCCCGTCATTGACAATCTTTATGATTTTGGCATGGCTAATGGAGCTCTTGGAGGAAAGCTGGTTGGAGCTGGAGGGGGTGGATTCTTAATGTTTTATTGCAAGGACGACAAACAGAGGCTAAGAGACGCATTTCAAAAGAGGGGGCTAAAGGAGCTCTCTTTCCGATTTGACACAGGCGGCTGCAGGATTGTTTTTGATGGCAAATAAGGTTTGATGCTATTTGAATCCCTACGGAATCAATGACTTACAGCACGAAACACATCGCTGAAGCCAAAGAGATTCTTGAAAAAGTGGACTCTGAGGCCATAGAAGCAATGGCAGACTTAATGGCGCGGACCAAGGCACAAGGGGGGCGCGTGTTTTTTCTCGGTGTGGGGGGTAGCGCCGCCAATTGCTCTCACGCGGTTAACGATTTCCGAAAGATTGCAGGAATCGAATCCTATGCTCCCACGGACAATGTTTCTGAATTGACGGCGCGTACGAACGACGAAGGTTGGGCAACCATTTTTGTGGAGTGGCTCAAGACCAGCCGTTTGGGAGAAAAGGATATGATTTTCGTGATGTCAGTGGGAGGCGGAAGCTTGGAGAAAAACATCAGCCCAAATTTGGTATCTGCTGTTCAACATGCAAAATCTGTGAAAGCGAAAATCTTGGGAATTTTGGGCAGGGATGGGGGATACACGGCCAAGGTAGCCGATGCCTGTTGCATTGTTCCCACAGTGAATCCTGAAACCATCACCCCACATGCGGAAGCCTTTCAAGCTGTGATTTGGCATCTTCTGGTGTCCCATCCAAAGTTGAAGGCCAACGCCACCAAATGGGAGTCGGGCGCCTAGTAGGACGCTTCCTTGCGGTAAAACTAGACCCGTGAAGACGAAAAATCCAAAACAAGTAAACAAGCTCAAAATCAAGATTTTTGCGGATGGAGCAGAGAAGACCGGCATGTTAGAGATGGCAGGTAAACCGTTTATTCAGGGTCTCACTACCAATCCCACGCTGATGCGCAAAGCAGGGATTTCGGACTACAAGTCTTTCGCCCACGAGATCCTCGGTCTGATCCGCGACAAACCCATCTCCTTTGAGGTGTTTTCCGATGAATTTTCGGAAATGGAGCGTCAGGCGATGGAGATCGCCAGTTGGGGGGATAACGTGTATGTAAAGCTTCCGATCACTAACACGCGACGCGAGCCCCTTCACCCCCTGATCCGTAAGCTGGCCGCCCGGAAAGTAAAGCTGAACGTCACGGCGTTGATGACGTTAGAGCAGGTAAAAGGAACAGTGGATGCGTTAGATCCGGCGGTGCATAGTTATATTTCCGTATTCGCGGGTCGAATCGCTGATACTGGTCGGGACCCGATACCCCTAATGGCAGACTCCCTGAAAGCGATGAAAGGGAACCCGAAGGCCGAATTAATCTGGGCAAGCCCCAGGGAACTGTTGAACATCTTTCAGGCGGACGAAATCGGCTGCCACATCATCACTGTGACCAACGACATCCTGAAGAAGCTTGATATGGTTGGCTATGACCTTGGTGAGTATTCGCTGGACACGGTGAAAATGTTTTATCGGGATGGTCAGGCGGCCGGCTTTCGGCTTTGACCGTACCACTCCTGCGTTGAATCCCCCGCTGCACGCCGTCACCTCTCTGCGTCGGGAGGCCGTCGCCGGATGGACGCAGGCGGAGAGCTGGCGAGCCGCTGGCCTGGTGCCGGTCGTGTTTTCCGAACTGCCGGCCTCCTTGGGAGGGTTTAACGGCGTCCAAACCGTGCCTTGGAAAAAACCGCTGGCTTGGCACGGCCGGAAACTGGCCACGGTGGCGGAATGCCTGCAAGTCTCCGACCGTCTGAACGGGCAACGCGGGGCCTTGGTCCTAAACGCCGATCTTTTTCTGGGGCCGGAATTTCCGACCGTGTTGGCGGAAGCGGTCGCCTCGGGAGGCCCCGTTCTCTTCACGCGCTGGGAGATCGGGCGCTGGCCTGAAACCTCCAACGCCCAGCCGAACGAATTTGGCTGGGACGTAGTCTGGATCCCTCACGTGCAAGTACGCCACTTCCAAAGCCCCCGGCTGGCCTTGGGCCTGCCTTGGTGGGATTATTGGATCCCCTACAAGGCGTTGCGGCTGGGACTTCCCCTCACCGTGGTCTCCCGAAAAGTCTGCTTCCATGAGACACACCCGGAGGCATGGAACGAAAGGGAGCAGCGGAAACTTTGTACTGCCGTCTGGAAAGATCTGGGTTATGGACCGATAAGTCGGAAGCTCCATCATTTGTTCGCCCCCAAGGCGGAGCGGAAAATCTACGGCTACTGGAACCATCTCTCAGGAGAAATCCGCCGGAGGATTAGGGCGGAGGCCTGCTTTATAAAATGAAAGCACCCTGTTTCACTGTCATCATTCCCACTCGGAATCGGGCGAAATCTCTCATTCAATCCGTTGAGTCCGTTCTTCGGGGCAATATTCGGCCGGAAAAAATCCTTGTGGTGGATAACGGCAGCACGGATAACACCCGCCGAAAAATCATGGCGCTCGCCCGGAGAGAACCGAGCGTCCGACTGCTGTCCTGGAAAAAAAACAATGTGTCGGAGGCCCGCAACTGGGGCGCACGAACCGCTCGGACCGAATGGCTGGCCTTTTTGGATGATGATTGTGTTGCGCCCTCGGTCTGGTTGGAGAGGGCGGCAAGCCTGATCCGAAAGAACAGGGGAAAGGAAATGGTCTTGGGCGGAGATTACCTTCTGCCGGCCGAGCAGGTGCCACCCGAATCCGCTTCGGTGCCGTCGATGATGCCGGTGGGCAGTTACCTTCCGGAGGGAAACCTGTTCATGCCCCGGAAACTTTACCTGGCCTTTGGAGGCATGAATCCCGAGCTGGGTCCGAACGAAAAGAGGTTTGGTTATCATGAAGGCACAGATTTGCAGATCCGTATTGAGCAGCGGAATCCTAAAGGCACATCCCGTATCTTGGCGCGGGAGTTGGCGGTTCATCACCACCAAAAACCAAAGAACCCGTTGGTCACTGCATTTCTTTCTGGTCTGGACCTAGGGAGGCTCAAGGGTGGCCGTGCCCAGGGGGATCTGTTCTACACAATCAGTAGGATTGGATGGCTGTCGGTACGGCTTTTTGGTCGTATTTTATCGGAGGGGGGCGAGAAGTCGGTTCGCCGCGAACTCCTCAGGATCGGCGAAATCTGGGGCTCTTTTCAGGCTAAGAAACTAAGACTGAGCCCGTCCGCGGTACCATCACGGACCCCTGGCCTAGAGCTAAAGAAAGTCCGAACCCAGATTTCAAAAAATCTGCGATTAATTGGCAAAAAGTTTGGGCTTTGGCTTCATACTCCGCTTCGCGTTGTCGGATGCGAAGAGGCGGGGTTGTTTCAAGGGAAAAAACCTGTTTCTCGTGAGGCGCCTGCTTCTGATCCGGTGCTGCCGCATAGCCACCCGCATTTGTGTGAAAGTACGCTTTGGTATGGCCCATTCTGGTGTGCGTCACTCAAAAGAGTAGCTGTGTATGGCCCCACCGTTGCAGTCGTGGATGAACATCAAAGGCTTCTTCGGGATGTTTCCTGCGAATGGGGACAGCCGCCAGAGTTGAATTGGACTATGCGAAGGGTATGGATGCCTTCGACAAATCTTTTAAAGGGAAGAGCCTTGATTTTGGCGGCCACGGGTGGAGAGAGCTATTATCACTGGATGATGGATGTGCTTCCCCGAATCGAATTGGCCAAAAAAAGCGGTTTTAAGCTGGAAAGTTTCGACCACTTTGTGGTCAACGGAATCACAAAAACGTTCCAGCAGGAAACCCTAAAGTCTCTGGGCATTCCGCTGGGGAAATGTCGCGTCTTTGGGGAAAGCAAAAAAGGCTACCTGTGTGAAGAAGCGGTCTTGCCCAGCATGCCAGGGCCTATGGGCTTGCCCCCTCCTGAAATTGTGGAGTTCTTGAGAAACAGTTTTTCTGACGGCCCGGAAAAAGGAGCGGAGCTTGTTTTTGTTGGCAGGGGAAAAGGAGACCGCCGTCCGCTGGTCGAAGCTGAAAAGATATGGGCTGGTCTTCAGAAGCTCGGGTTTGCTCAAATTAAGCCGGAGAAGATGAGTGTGGCTGAGCAGGCCAGCGCCTTTCGATCGGCTCGGGTGGTTGTGGGGGCCCATGGTGCGGCATTGGCTAATCTGGCTTTTTGTCGTCCAGGCACACAAGTGATCGAGCTTTTTAGTCCGCTTTATGTCAACCCTTGCTACCGCAACTTAAGTCTCGCGGCGGGGCTTTTGCATGGGGCGGTGATCGGAAATGGCAGGGATTGGGAGTTGTCCTCGGGCTTCGATCACGCCTCTGCGCCCATTACCGCAAGTTGGGAGTTGGTAAAGAAAGCATTGGGGATGCTAGCTTGCTCCCCTGTGTCGTAAGATTCTTGCAAGAACCGATCGTGTAAATGGAAAAGCCTCTGAATTTTCGCTGCAGGAGAAGTCTGCATGCTTTCTCCCCGTTGGGAGCGAGAGAAAGCCAAAAACCGAGCCGATGCTTAGAGGGTAGGTGCGGGAGGGTGGAAAGACGGCGAATATTTCAGTGAATATAAATCAAACGTGATGCGAAATGATCCCATGACTGCCACTCAGGACCGAAAGCCCACCGGCTTTTCGTCGCCCGACTACTGCAGGCTATTCAGCAAAACAAATGATGAGCACCCATACTTTTACTCAAAAAATTCCAAAATGGTGTGCGACTTGGTCTATGCATAAGGTTTATCCTGCGAGGCAGCAATGATCCATAAATGGAAAACCTTTTTTGCGGCATGCTTTCGCAAACGATTTTTGTACGACGCGGTGTTGCCTTATAACCTTTTCTGGAGAATCACGGGAGAGCAGTGCCAGCCATTCCTCAAGAATCATCCCATCGAAGTTTTAGATGTGGGATGTCGCGGAGAATGTCCGCCGGAGTTGACTGGACTTTCACCCTGCATTTCCTACACAGGATTGGAGGCGGACATCGTTGAGTGCACCCGTTTACAAAAATCCAGACTCCCCTTCGCTCGTGCCTCCTTTCTCCCCTTTGCGGTGTCCGGTCGTACTGGAAAAGCCCTGCTTCGGGTGAACCGGGAACCGGGAACCAGCTCGTTTTTGCCGGTAGATCCCACGTTTCGCGAGCGGTTCGGAGGGGAAGCGTATGAAACCTTGAAAACTCGGGTTCTCCGCACCACAACACTCGATAATCTCGCCAAACTCAAGCATGTGCCGCAGCCCGATTTTCTCAAAATTGACACGCAGGGAACTGAACTTCAGATCCTCGCTGGAGGCCGGCGAATGTTGCAAAAAGTTTCGCTTGTGGAGATCGAAGTGGAGTTTGAGGCCATTTACCGAGGACAAAGCCTTTTCCATCATGTAAACGATTTTATGCTCAAATCAGGTTTTCAGCTTCTTTACCTGAACAGGGTTTTTGCCGGACAAAGGGGATTTTCGGGAGCCACCCGCGGGCAACTTATCTTCGGTGATGTTTTATATGGTAAAAAGGAAGCCCATTGGGACGATCTGTCTAAGGAGTCGAAAATCAAAATGGCTGCGCTTCTGGCCAACTTTGGGCATCGGGATATTGCCGCCCGAGTCTTTGAAAAATACCCAGATTTGCGGCAAGCCTGTCTTCAATTTCCAAAATGGCTCAAGCAAACCAAACCGAGGCTTTTGCAAAGCTTGGAAAAATCGGCCGTCAGCTTGTTGGATAAACTTTTGGTCCTGCTCTTGCTGCTTCGGGGTTACAATCGAAGGTCTATGGAGTCAGACCGGGGTTGGCCCACTCGCTGAGTTATCCGCTCAGTGAAACTTTCCCTTCAAACGGATGGATGCTTGAGATGCTCACCCAAATGAAAATCGAGTTTTTCACTATCGTTTACAACGGGCAGCCGTGGATCCGCGGGCAGGCGGAATTCTTCCGTCAGCTGGTGGGCGTTGATTGGCGATGGCACCTGGTTGAGGGGCTAGCAGAACACGTGAAGGACACGGGATGGTGCAAAGAGGTGGGTGGAAGGATTTCGGATTTCGAAAATCGAAATTCGAATTTGAGCACCGATGGGACGAGAGAGTTTTTAGATGGATTGCAAAAAGAGTTTGGTGAAAAGATTTCGCTTTATCGGCCGCCAAGGGCGGAGCTATGGCCAGGCAAAAAGGCTATGATCGACAGTTTTCTGCCTCAACTGGAGGATGGTTGCCTTCTATGGCAGCTGGATGTGGACGAATTCTGGAAGCCTGATCAGGTTCGGCAGATTCTGGCCGAGTTTGAAAAGCGGCCGGAGTTGACTGCTGGATGGTTTGACTGTGACTACTTTTTTGGCTGGGACCGCTGTTCTTCACGGCCGGGAGTGTTCGGAAATTTCCGGGAATACGAGTGGTTGAGGGTATGGCGCTACCAGATAGGGGATAGTTGGGGGAGTCATGAGCCGCCGCGGTTAAATCGAAATTCGGAAAGCGGAAATCGAAAAGAAGATGTCGGGCGAATCAACCCGTTGATCCAGAAAGAGACAAGGGTGAGGGGCTGGAAATTCCAGCACTACGCGCTAACCGATCGGGCACAGATGGAGTTCAAGGAGATCTATTATGGACACCGAGGGCTGATCGCAGGCCTCGACCAGTTAGAAACGACTGGCCGAAATGAGCCACTGGCACGTTCTCTTTTTCCCCATATCCGGGACAAGGAGATCGGTAAGGCTCGGACCATGCGCACTTTCTGGAAGAAAATCACGAGGGCCTTCCAGCCTGGAGCTCGAGCGGAGGATGCGCGGAAAGCAGGCACGGTTCCGATCGTCCAGATGGATATCCGGGGTCAGGCGCGTTTTGCCTTTGACGAAATTCAGGCCGGGGAACCCGCGTCGATTCTGATGATTCGGGCGGATCGGATTGGTGACCAGATTCTTTTCCTGCCCTTTCTCGCCAGTCTGCGGAAACAGCTGCCTTTCACCCAAATTCATCTGGCGGTGCCGGAAGATGTGGCTCCGATTTATCGGCTCTGGGGAGAAGTGGATCGTTTATACACCTTCCGGCGGGACGAAGGGCACAGAAGTGCCGGATACCGAAACAAGCTATTGGGACGAATGCCTGGGCATTTTGACTGGGTGATTTTGCCTGCCTTCAACGGGGAGAAGCTGAGTTACAAGCTGGCGTCACGCATGGAGGCGAAGAGAAAAGTGGGCTTTGCAGGTGAGTTCCGTGGCGTGAAGGCAAGGCACCGTTACGGTTATGAAAAGATCGTAGGGGAAAAAGTCCCTGTTCCTAATCCGGACATTCATGAATTGGAAAAGTATCGGCTACTCTTGCAACATCTGGGCATCAAGCCGGAGATCGATTTTCCGTTGATCCGAACTGGCAGGGACGATCGTCCGAAGTCGTCCGGGCGAAACAAATCAAATCCATGCATCATCCTTGCTGTCGGCACGGTGAACGCGATCAAGGAGTATCCCCACTGGGCGGAGGTAGTGGCTTCCTTGAACGCAAAACTAAACCCCAAATGGGTGCTCGTTGGGGGAAAGGGGGAGAAAGCACCCGGCAATCTGTCTCAGGCCCTGCTTCCAAAGGTTCGGGATTTGCGGGGACAGACCAGCTTGGAGGAACTGTCTCGGGAAATCCTCGCGGCAGATCTTTTTTTAGGGGTCGATACGGGTCCGGCTCATCTTGCCTTGGCGCTGGGGAAGCCGGCCGTGGTGGTACTGGGGGGCGGGGATTACGGCCGATTTTTTCCCTATGGCAAATCCCGCGTGGTCACACACAGGATGGACTGTTTCCAATGCCATTGGGAATGCCGCTATGACCGGGCCCTGTGTCTTCACGATATTCCGCCAGATGAAGTCGTGAGGGAAGTGTTGGAGATCGCGACGGAATTGCCCTAGAAAAATTCATGGAAAACGGCAACAAACCCGTCCTGAGACTTGATTTTGCGGATGCCTTGGGGGTGCAAAAGAAGAATGACAACTTTTTGCATAATATTTTGGTCCGGCACTACGACGTCCAGATTGTTGATACTCCCGATGTTCTAATCTTTACCCACTACGGGCATCGAAACCGTCTCTACTCCTGCAAAAAAATCTACTACTCGCAAGAGCGGTATTCTCCGGACTGGAACCAGTGTGATGCGGCGGTGACCTCGTCGTATGTGGATCACCCTCACGCCTATTGGTTTCCTTACTTTGCAGCTCATCGAAAGGGAAAGGATCTTGTGCGGCCATCCAACTTCGATTGGGACCGGGTTCTGGACGAAAAAAGGGGATTCTGTTCCTACCTCCACAAGTATGCGGATCGAAGTGTGGCCAATCGGACGCGCTTCTTTCATGAATTGAGCCGACGCAAGAAAGTGGATTCAGGCGGAAGAGCGATGAACAACATGGGTTTTGAGATTCCCGGAACAGCGGGTCGGGCCAAAATGGAGTTTCTGGCAAAATACCGTTTTCATATTGCGTTCGAAAACCGTCTCGCACCGGGGTGGACCACAGAAAAGTTCACTGATCCCTTCGAGGTGTATTCCATTCCCATTTACTGGGGAGACTCCAGGGCACTGCAGTGGTTCAACCCAAAGGCTTTTGTGAATGTTTCCAACTTCCGCAATTTTTCCGAATGTTGTGACTACATCCTGCACTTGGAAAACAGTCGTGAGGATTATGCCCGGATGCTGATGGAGCCTCCATTCAAGGACAATCGGGCGCCGGAAATTTACGATGACCAAAAGCTTCTGGAATTCCTCGTTCGGGAAATCGAGAGGCCAGGCATTCCGGCGGCCCGCCGCCAGTGGTTTTGGCCCTTCACAAGATGGCGTCTGGTAAAGCGCGACCGGATTCATGGCGAGTGAGGAAATCCCGTCCCGGGGCGAACGGGTAGTCCTTCTCTTTTTTCACGAGGGCTTTTCACCGTATCTGCCTTTTGTCATTTGGCAGGCTCGAAAAAGCAATCCCAGTGCGCGAATTCTCCTGCTCGGGGACCGTCGCAACCAGATGGAGGGGATGGATTATGAGCACCATCTCGATCCAGGGCCGAGCACACGGCGGAAGGAGTTTCTATCCATGTATCAGCATTTTCATCCGGGAAATCTGGAGGACGAAAGGCGTTGCATCGAGCGGTGGATCCGGCTGGCGGACTTTCTGAAAACTCAAGAGTTGCGGGAGTTTCTCTTCCTGGACAGCGACATGTTGCTTTTTGAGGATGTGAAGCTGTTGCTGCCGCAATGGCGTGGATATGACGCGGCCGGTGCACCGCTGTTTTACAGCTTCTGTTACTTTTTCCGTGCGGGCTTGGTAGAGGAGTTTGCTGAATGGATTCTGGATCAGTATCGGAATCCGATGGTAATGAAGCAATGGGCCAGCGAATTTGATGCCTATATTTCTTCGGGGGGAAAACAGGGTTCGATTATTCAAGACATGGCCCTCGCCGATCGCTTTGTCCAAACCAAGGGGGTTCGGATGCTAGACGTGACGCAACCTGCCAATGGGAAAATGGTGGACTCGGGTAAATGGGGCGGAAGTTATATGCAGGAAAGGGCGTCTACGGATCGTCTTTGCCAAAGAGCGGTGGGCGAGACGGTGCGGATCTGGAACTCGTCGGGATGGTTGCAATTGTCGGCGGTACATGTGCAGGGCAATGACAAAAGCCATATTCCGGGGCTGACGGGTTGGGCGTTTCCGATTGTTTGCTCTTTCTGGCGGCCGAACTTCCGTCGCAATCTGAAGTTTCTGATCAAATACGCATGGAATGGGAGACTTTTCCGCCGCTACCTAAAGAAAAATGAAGAGGCAGATTTAAAATGAGATTCTTCGGCTTTTCGTCCTGGAAAATTTCGACTTGGTCCGCCTCCCCATGAAAGTCCAGTCGTTCGCAAGCCCCAACAACCCAGCCTGGCGCCCACGATGGTCGGATGAAGTTCGCATGGGAGATGACTTGAGGACGAAGAGAGTGCATAAAAGCGCATGATTCGGGATCAAAAGAAGCTACGCAGGTGGTTGTACCGGGTTTTGCCTGCGACCTTACCTGCGTTCTATTCCGCTAGGAGACGGGGGTTGGATCATGGGGCAACTGGCAACGGGAGGTATCCTGTGGCTGAAATCCAAAAAAAGTATCTTCTGGGATGGGTAGGAATGGCCAGCGGCAGCTTTTTAGAATTGGATGCTGGGGATGGAGTGACGGGAAGTCATGCGGTTTGGCTGGAGGAAGTGGGATGGAAAGGGGTCAGTCTGGAAAAAAGACCGGTCGCAGCTGAACTTCTCAAAAAAAATAGGCCAGCCTCTTATGGGCCGTTTGCCAGCTCGGAATCGATTTCCTGGGAGGGCGTGGATCTGGTTACTGCGCGGAGGGAAAATACCATTAACGAACTTGTGGGTCGGATAGCAAATGGGAACCGCCCACGCTGGGTGATTCTGCAAGCCCGCGACCCCCAGCCAGAAGTTTTTGTGGCGCTAAATCGTGCTGGCTACCGCCTCGACCACTTTATCCATGATGATGAATATTATCGGAGGAAGGACGGAAGGATTTGAATGAGGAAAGGAACCAGTTGAGGCCCTCAAGCTTTCAGCCCTTGCAACGTTGAGCCTTTCGGGCCAAAAAATATGAAAATTTTCTTCCACTCTGCTCACTGGGGATATCGGGGCACCGAGGTAGCGCTTTATGACTATGCCCACCATGCAGAAAAGATTCTTGGGGCAGAGTCGGTGATCCTGGTGTCTCAGGACAAGGCT
>Ga0214919_10003170_pt1 | contig 25133 bp, 21 predicted proteins | sample LL1503_MetaG_FD_177994 | JGI IMG/M metagenome (GOLD analysis project Ga0214919, IMG submission 177994) | Freshwater microbial communities from Lake Lanier, Atlanta, Georgia, United States - LL-1503 | ecosystem: Environmental > Aquatic > Freshwater > Lake | place: USA: Georgia | collected... | reverse complement strand
CATCGGTCGTCTGGATGTTCCATCCAAGGTGAATGGCACTGCCAAATATGGAATCGACGTGCAAGTACCTGGGATGGTGTTTGCATCGGTTTTGGAATCCCCGATGGAAGGCGCAAAGCCCGATTTTGTTTACAGCGCCGATGCATTGGATATTCCTGGTGTTTTACAAGTCTTGCCATTGCCATTTGGTGTCGCCGTCATTGGCAGCACGGTAGAAGCTACACGTGCAGGTCGAAATGCATTAAAAATCCAGACCACTTGGAATACCTCCGGTGCGGTTGCTTCAATTTTTGATTCTGAGCTTGCAAAACCTGCCTATGAGCGGCATGCCAAAGATCCACAAGCCAAGCCGTTGGATCATTTCAAACGTGGAGATGCCGCCACTTCATTGCAAGGTGCGAATAAGATCATTGAAAGCAGTTATTGGACCGAGCATTGCTATCACGCACAAATGGAGCCCATGAATTGCGTTGCACATGTTGCTGCAGATGAAAAATCTGCTGAGCTGTGGGTGGGCACTCAAACGCCATTTTTAGCAACAGTGGTCGCTGCGGGTATTCTCAAAACGACACCCGACAAAATACGAATTAACCAACAACTCATGGGCGGTGGTTTCGGCAGAAGAATTGCAGCTGACATCATTGCACAGGCCGTTGTCATTGCGAATGCCATAAAAAAACCTGTCAAGCTCATTTTGAGTCGCGAAGACGATATGGCCGCTGCACGCCCCCGTCCGATGACATTTCATCGCATGCAAGCGGCTTTGGATTCACAAGGGCAATTGGTCGGATGGCACCATCGAATCGTTGCCGAAAATGTGGATGCACTTGCCGCACCACCCCGATTCAACGCTCGCGGAGGCCGCGACTATATTGGTTGGAATGGAATGGAAATTCCGTACTACAACGTACCGAATGTCATGGCGGAGGGCGTACGCGAAATCCGTGGCATGCGCGTTCAACCCTTGCGTGGCATTGGCTCGGGTCACAATAAATTTGCAGTTGAGTGTTTTGTTGACGAAGTTGCAATCGCCCGCAATATGGACCCACTCGCAATGCGACTTGACTTGACCCAACAAGAACCAAGAGCCCAAGCGGTTCTTCAAGCGGTCGCAGAAATGGCCGACTGGAAAAAACCTCGTAAGGGTCGCGCGCTGGGTTTGGCTTTGGGTGAATACCACGGCACTTTTTCAGCAGGTATTGTTGAAGTCTCTCTCAACAAAAGCTCTGGGAAAATCAAAGTACATCACATCTGGTTGACCGTGGATCCTGGGTTAGTGATACAGCACGACAATGTTTTGGCACAACTTGAAGGTGCAGCGGTGTATGGTTTGTCATTGGCCTTAATTGAGGAACTCAATATACAAAAAGGCGCCGTTGTACAGTCTAATTTCAATGATTACCCTGTTCTGCGAATGAGCGATATGCCGGAAATTCATACACGCATTGTGTCATCCAACGCGCCGCCAACAGGCATGGGCGAGATTGGCGTTTTACCTATCGCTCCGGCTATTTCAAATGCAATTTTTCAGATGACAGGTAAACGTTTGAATCATCTACCCATGTCGCCGAAACGCGTTAAAAAAGTAATCACTTAAAGAAATTGACTCAGTCGAATTTAATGCCTGATTCTTTGATAACCTGAGCCCAGCGAGTTTTCTCGCTGGCAATAAAACTGCCCAATGCTTCGGGCTGAGCGGTGCGCACTTCGGTGCCAAGTACTGCAAGTTTTTCGTGCATTTCTTGTGTTGCCAGAATTTTGCTAATTTCTGCATTCAATTTGCCAATGACATCGCGTGGAGTTCCTGCGGGAGCCAGAAGACCTTGGTAGGAACCCGTTTCAAAGCCCGGCAGAGTCTCAGCAATCGTTGCCACCTCCGGCGCGGAGCCTACCCTTTGCGCGCTCGAGATAGCCAGGGCGCGAATACGACCCGATTTGACAGTCGGGTAGGTTGCGAGCATCCCATTCATGATCACATTGGCCTGACCGCTTGCCACATCGGCCACTGCTTGGGAGCCTCCTTTATAAGGAATGTAGGCCCAATTGATGCCAGTGCGTTGGGCAAAAGAAATTCCTGCAAGATGCGGTGCACCACCTGTACCTGAGATGGCGAAATTGAGCTTGCCTGGGTTCGCCTTGGCATAATCAATCAACTCCTTCACGCTGTTGACCGGAACCGAGGGGTGAACGCCAAAAACGTGGGGTGAATAGGCCACCATGCCGACGGGTGAAAAATCGCGAACAGGGTCATAGGGCATGTTGGCATAGACGCTCGGGTTGATCGCCAAGGCCCCCACGTCCGACAGCAACAGGGTGTACCCGTCAGGTGCAGATTTCACAACATGATCAGCGCCGACGTTGCCGTTGGCACCGACCCGGTTTTCAACCAAAACCGGCTGGCCCCAGGACTCTGTCAACTTCTGGCCTAACGAGCGCGCCAAAATATCAGAGGTACCCCCGGCCGCAAAAGGCACGATGATGCGGATGGCTTTGGCGGGGAAAGCGGTTTGCGCTTGAATGGCTGTCACACCCATTAGGGCAACGCCAATCAGCGTTGAACAGCTTAGTTTTTTGAACATGAAAGGGTCTCCGGTTTAACTTGTATAGAGCCATCAATGACCATTTATTTTTTTGCTGGTAGCCAATTAATTCCCAAAATCAATAACACCACCACCAGCCACCAAATGGCCATCACGGGACTTGGGATCATACTGAATGCGGCGTCGGAACTTGCGACCATCGGAATGGTAAGGAACATTTCTGCCGCGGGCGATAGTTTTTCTCCTGATGTTTTGAGGGCCTGGAGATTGCCAGCCGTGCTGGCAATATTGAAGCGCATGAAGCCACTCAGCAACAAGCCGTTAAACACCACACCCAGCCCAAACAAACTGCTCAGAATTTTGGGGACAATGCCTGCGCCCTCGTCACGTACAGAACGGGCCATGCGAAAGCTGACCCACACCATAAAAAACACGGCCAGGGTGTAGATGGCGTTGCTAATCAGGGCCAGGTTCAGGCTCTGAAATATTTCAAGTTCTTTCATGGTGTTGCTCGGGTTAAGGTTGTAAAAATAGACAGCGACCGTTTTGATACTGGGCGTTGTACTGTAGATGATCATTCAACATCTCAAATGATATGGACCACTGTACAGAGTGTTAGGGGTTCAAAAGCAGTGAAAACCCTTGATGTGCAGGTTGCATCTCGTCTGTTAAGGAAGCTGACCTGCTGATTTTTTCCTTGGCAAAGGTACCGACCACAAATGCGCGGTACTCATCCTGGTTCTTGTAGACCATCAACTGGTTCAGTTGCTCCATGGTCTTGAGGCTTGCTGCGCCATCAAGTGCCTTGTGAAGGGTGCCATGGTGAGCCGCACGCCCGATCCTTCTTCAGCCGCGCGGGTCAATGCCAACGCCCCATGAGTGCTGTTGGCACTGGGTACGTTCTGGATCACAACTGTCTGATCCCGTGCGCGCCCTCCCGCCGCGTAGGGCACCCCAAAAAAATAAAAGAGTTTTTTATCATCCCATCTTTTTTGGGGTTGTACAGAGGAGTGCCCCAGCAATCAGACTGCGCCGATCCATAAAAATTTTCTTTGCGTTAAAGTAAAGCTCTTTCTGATGCGCCAAAAAATGAGCGACACGTTAACGGAACCCGGAATCATGATGGGTATAAGTAGTTTCAATTGGTAATGAAAGGAAAAAAATGTTCAGTCACGTCATGATCGGTGCCAATGATCTCGAGGCATCAAGAAAATTTTATGACGCCGTTCTCGGAACCTTGGGCATTGCACCGGGGGTCATCAATAACGAAACGCGTTATTTCTACCGCAGTCCAAAAGGGACATTCTCAATTACCCAGCCGATTGATGGGCAACTTGCAACCCATGCAAACGGTGGAACAATTGGATTTCTTGCTGAGACATCAGAGCAGGTGCATGCTTTTCATGCTACGGGTATTGCCAATGGTGGAACTTCATGCGAAGACCCGCCTGGGCGAAGAGAAGGGTCGTTTGGTGCCTTGAATCTTGCGTACCTTCGCGACCCCTCTGGAAATAAAATTTGTGCCCTGCATCGACCTGCTAAGTTGGTCTGATAAAAAATCTGTAAATAGTTGAGCAGTTACGCACCACCAACGCGTGAGTCAGTTTTTCATTCCACAAAGCGCAACGTATCCCCGCTGCGAATGTGACCCGCTTCAACCACCTCCGCGTATACGCCTGCACAGGGAAGAGTGCCAAAATCCCCAAGATCACACATGTTTTGTTCCGCTATAGCCCTAAGAATGCTGGGGTCTCTGGGTAAATCATCTTGTGCCAAGGTCACGCTGATACAGCGAGGACAAGGAATACTGACTCGCAGAACCAAAGCATCGCCAATCTTGATCGTTCGGCCTACCCACGAATTTTCAATAAATGGGTCAGTGTCTGAATGGATGACCAGATTAGGCCGAAATCTTCGCTCATCAAAACGCCCCTTGGGGTACATCTTTTGAAAATGCTTCAGTGTTGACGTTGCAATCAGATGCAGACATCCGTAGTCAAAAAAAGCACCGGCAGGAGCACCGCCGGCCAGAGGAAACTCGGTAACTTCACTTAGCGTGCCACCTAAAGTACCCATAGGCACCTCAATCAGAAGACCGGGTGGTGCGGTGGTCATCAGTTTTAACTTGCGTTCGAAAACAGCCGAAATTCTTTCTTCAAGATCCGAGTCTTCTGTGGAGAGCATCTCACCTGAAGGCATGGCTATTTGCAATGGGGGTACAGGGGCATGAGGACCGGGTTCTGAAGTGAAATGTGGGTGATAGTTCAATAAACTCTCAGCCCATTTGCGTACCACGGCTGTGCGGTTGGACTCTTCATTCACAAAAGCGTAGACCCGATCTCCAGCCAATCCTTTGTCGGAAACAAATACGGATTGAAGTTTTTCTCCCGCCATAGATTTGACGGGATAGCGCCAAATAGACTCCACAGAATCAAGCGTGGCAACTTGTGCATCAGCAACTGAAGGGAGCTCTGGGATCTCAGAATTGATCAATGGAATGTGAGAAAAAAGCTCAGAATTTTTTTTGGCTTCCATCAATTTTTGCCGACCCGAATGGGTTAAATATTGCATGCCCGCGTCGATGTTATTGCTGCGTCCATAGTGATAGGCCAGGGCGGCGATATGGTCATCAATCGAAATGGGATAAACCGCTTCAATGGAGGCTCCAATTCGTTCGTGCAATAGTTTCCGCCTTTCAATCAATAAAGTGTTGTAAGCAACATCTTGTGTCAAGGCACTCTTGAAGATATAGCCCTTTTCGCCTGAGATCATTTTTTCATAGATGAACTCACCCAACTGGAGTTCTTTGAGCTGTTCTTCAAGCTTATCCAGTGAAATGCCTGTCACTGCCGAAATCAGTGGTATCGAAAACTCCCTGCCAATCACGGCAAGAGTTTGCAATATGTCTTTGGCATGGGCAGGCAGCCTGTCTATCCTGGCTGCGAGAATTGCCTGAACAGAAGAAGGGATGTCCAATTCGTCGAGTTTTTTGGTCAGTACGACGTTGCCGTCACGGGCCAAGGTGCCATCGTCAAACAATGCCTTCACCATTTCTTCTATGAAAAATGGTGTACCACTGGACTTCTCAATGAGAAGGCGCTTGAGTTCGGATAATTGGGCGTTGTCACCCAGCATTGCTGAGAGCATTTCCTTTGCAGTGCCATCTCCCAAAGGATCTAGGCGAATTTGGGTAAAGTAGGATTTGCTGTTCCATCTGTGAACGTATTCGGGTCTGTAATTCACAATGAGCAAAATTTTTGCCGTCCCAATGCTGTCAGCCATGAGATTTAGAAACTCTTGTGTTTGATCGTCAATCCAGTGCAAGTCCTCGAAAATCAATGTCAGAGGCTGCTTGACCGATTCGCGCACGAGTAAGCGTTTGAGGCTCTCCCATGTCTGCAGTTGCAGAGTTCGTTCATCCATCTCAAGTAGAGGATCGTCTTCATCATGGAGGTTTAACAAGCGCAACAAGTAGGGATGTGTATCTCTTAATTGAGGGTCAAGATTATCAATCTTAACGGTCACTTTTTCACGTCGCTTGTGCTCATTATCTTGTGACTCAATTTCGAAATAAGACTGTAGTAATTCAATTATGGGCAAGCAATAAGATGTTTTCCCGTGGGATACCGAAGAGGTTTCAAGCACTTTGGTCGTGGAACGGAAGTCAGTCATTAATTCCAAAATCAAACGGGATTTCCCAGTGCCCGCTTCGGCAACGATGGCGACAACCTGGCCGCTGCCAGTTCGGGCTTGGTCTGCAGCGTATCTAAGAGCATCTAACTCACGTGCACGACCCACAAATTTGGAGAAGCCTTGACCCGCAGACCGCTGCATCCTTGTGCGTTGTTTACCCAAACCAGTGACTTCATATACTTTCACTAAGTCGCTGACGCCCTTGACTTTTGTGAGACCTAAATCATTGAATTCGCAGGAGCCTTCGCAAAGTTGGCGTATAGCCTCTGACGCGGCAATCGAACCTACAGGGGCCAGTGTTTGAAGACGTGCACCTAAGCTGGTGGAGTGTCCTATAGGGGTATATTCGATTTGGCCATTACCCAGCTTAATGGGGCGAACCACTGCCTCGCCGGTATGAACGCCAACCCGACCTTGAACAGGTTGATGACCTTCTGCACTGATGCGGGCTGAATACGCTTTGAGTTCAGATTGCATGCGCAATGCAGCGTAAAGGGCGCGATGAGAGTGATCTTCGTGCACAACAGGTGCGCCAAACATGGCAAAAATACCATCCCCCGTTGTCTGTACCACGTATCCTCCATAGTGAAGAACGGCATCGATCATCAACTGCAATGCGGGCTCAACTATGGCGCGAGCATCTTCAGGGTCCAGATTTTCAATTAACTCCATCGACCCTTTGATATCGGCGAATAGGACGGTGATGACTTTGCGTTCACCACTGCTGATTTCTTTTGCTTCATCTGAAGCAATTGGGGCTCTTTCTGTTGGTACCGAGGCAGGCTGCTTGCTTGAGGGAGGGGGACTTCCGATCGATGTACCGCAATCTGCGCAAAAAGATTTTCCGAGGGGTGACGCTGCATTGCACTTTGGGCAACTCAAAAATTGAGCTGCGCCACACTCCGCACAGAAACGCTTGCCCTCTATAACTTCAAGATGACATTGGATGCAAAGCATAATGCATTCGTTCTTTCAAAGAAGTGATTCGTGGTGACGCATGTCTGGGCAGTTTGCGGTATTCGCGGCTCTGTGCTGAAAAATCAGAGCACTTCATAAACTTCATAGATCGGCCCAGTGCTTTCTCTGCGGCCTGAACCCACGCCAATGATGCGGTTGAGCCAGGCGTATTTTTCACTGGAAGTTTCAAAAATGGGAGACATCCGGAAATAATACAAAGAAGGGTCTACTGCCTCTCCTTTGTTGACTTTGTCCATGACATCTTTGGGGCCATGTCTTAAGCCTCGATAAGACATATAGATGTATTCGCCGTCATCTGTTTGCAAAGTCAAGCGAACTTCGAGGGTGAGAACTTGATCCGGTCGCATTAACAGCCAATCGCCGCCGGGCGCATTTACCACTGTACCCCGGATGCGATCGCCAGAAAACTCACCTCCACTGACTTGTGCAATTCTGCGCCCACCCAAAGGTGTCTGCCCTAAATCAATGATGCTAGGCACTGTCAACTTGATGCTGAAAATATGGCGTGTTTGAATCATTTGCATTCCTTCAAAATCATTAAGCTTGTGGTTTATGTTTAAAAAATCTGACTGATTTTTGCATTGATCGAAAGCACTGTTAACATGGCAAGAAAAATTAAAAAAGTACGCAAATATCTGTGTAAGTCACAGACTCATGAAAAATGACACAGTATTTGTGATACGACTGTACACTGATTCAATTTATTGTCGGCAAAGATTGTGGTGATAAATTTGGCCATAGTTAAGCGTTATGGTTAACAGGCCATGATATCGTTTGCAGTTTTTTGAAAACGCATAACTATAAGTTCTTTAACGCTTCGGGTTTTTTCATTGGCAGTTGAACTCAAAAGATCCGCGACACATCTGCAGACAGGACACATGCTATGCAATTATTGATGACGCTTTTACTGAAGGTTCCACACTTGTTGAGACAGGTCTATTCCAACTTCCTGATAACTGAAATCCAGGTCCCACTGTCATGAACACTCAATTCAGTACATTTACCGTAGAAAAAATAGATGCCTCTTTGGGCGCTGTCGTGCATGATCTTGATTTGACTCAGCCCTTGAACAGGGACACCTTGTCTGCTTTGCGCAGCACTTGGCTGGAGCACCAATTGCTTGTCATGCCTAAACAGTCTATTTCCATCTCTGACCTTGAGCGATTTGCTCATGCCATGGGTCCTTATGGTGAAGATCCTTACTTTGAAGCCATGCCAGGACATCCCCATGTGGCGCAAGTGCGGCGAGAAGCAAACGAGTCGACCCGTATCTTTGCGGAGGCCTGGCATTCAGACTGGAGTTTCATGGTGTCACCCCCCGCTGCAACCGCATTGCTTGGCAGCATCATTCCACCAATGGGTGGAAACACCTTGTTTGCCAATCAATACGCTGCTTGGGAAGCCTTGCCCGAGAATGTGCAGTCGCGTTTGCGTGATGCCATGGGCATTCATTCAGCTCGACGTGGTTATGCACGTGACGGTGCCTATGGGGAAAAAGACCGGGAGGCGGGTCGATCCATGGCGATTCGCTATGACGACTCTGCGCTCAAAACCCAGTTGCAACCGATTGCCCGCGTACACCCGGAGACTGGCCGAACAGCTTTGTATGTCAGCCCTGGCTATACCCTGGGCATTGAAGGATGGCCGGAAAAAGAATCTGAAGACATGATGATGTTTCTGTTCCATCACCAGACGCAACCCGAGTTTGTTTACAGCCACAAATGGTCAGCTGACATGTTGCTGCTATGGGATAACCGCTGCTTGATCCATGCGGCCACCGGTGGGTATGAAGGCCACAGACGCTTGCTGCACAGGATCACAATCGCAGAGCGTCGCCCAGCATCTCAATGATGCTTTGGATCATGCTTGCGGCATGAAGACTGACTGAGAAAATCAGCCCAGAGACAAGAACTCGACCCAGTTGCCGTCAGGGTCTGTGACGATGGCGATGCGAACACCGGGACGAAACTCTTTTTCTGGGACGACCACCGGGGTGCCCGCATCGGTACAGGCTTTGACCATCTCGGTGATGTTGCTGATGGTCATCGTCCAGTACCGAAAGCCCGCTGCGCTCTGAATACCGCCTGGTGCGGCGGGGGTTAGGGCCGGTTCGGCGGGCATCACGCGCAGTTTGATCAGGCTGTCCCCGCACAGCAGTCGGTGCATAACGCCGCCGCCAGGCATGGCCATTTCACCAACAAACTTCAGCCCCAGAACGTCACGGTAAAAAGCCAACATGGCGGGGCCGTTGGTGGTGTTGATGCCCAAATCGATAGATTGCTTGGTCAGTGCGATGCCCATTTTTTGCTCCTTGTGTTGATATGTGAGATTCTGAGCCGAACGCACTTGAAGCAACTGTCACCCGCAAGACCAAGGGCTTGTTTTTTAGAGCTTGAAGGCTTTCTGGAAACCTGGCCTCTGAGTGATGTGGTCCCAGTAGCGCTGGATATTCGGGGTAAACGCTTCTTTGATCTCAAGCGACTGCGCCAGCACAAGCGCATAGCTGACGCAGATGTCAGCGATGGTGAATCGATTGGCGCACAGGTATTCGCGGTCGGCGGTGGCCTTTTCCAAAGAACGGAGTCTTGATAAAAACCATTGCCGATAGTCACCCGCAACCTGCGGATTGCGGCGTTCTTCGGGTTCTAGTCGTGTGTAGCGCAGCACCAAGGTCTGCGGAAAAGTCAGGGTGGCATCGCTGCGGTGGAGCCAGTTCAGGTAGGTGCCGTAATCCGGTTCATCCATGCGCACCGCCAGCTCGCTGGGGCCGTAACGCTCTACAAGATACTGACAAATGCCTGTCGATTCTGTCATGTTGACGTCGCCGTCGACCAAGCAAGGTATCGTGCCCAGTGGGTTGATTTTGAGATATTCGCGAGTCGTGACGCGTGGCGGAAACGGCATGGTGATCAGCTCATGGGGCAGGCCCATTTCGATCAGGGTCCAAAGTGGTCGCATCGAACGAGCGCGAGTGCAGTGATAAAGCTGGAGGGTCATGGGTGTCTTATCGCCAGAGAGGCTTCCTTTTATTGGGATGGTAGATGATCCATTAACCCTAGCCCTGCGAGTGCAGATGACAGGCTACGGCACGTCCCTGGCCCAGGTCAGCGAGCAAGGGGTCTTCGATTTTGCAGCGGTCCATCGCCATTGGGCATCGCGTGTGAAAGCGGCAACCCGAAGGGGGTTTCAAGGCGCTTGGTACTTCGCCTTGCACGATGATGCGTTTGCGCAGTCGCTCCACCACCGGGTCGGCGACCGGTACAGCCGACATCAAAGCTTGGGTGTAGGGGTGCATGGGCTCTTGATAGAGCGCGTCGCGGGGAGCAATTTCAACGATACGGCCCAGGTACATCACCGCGACGCGGTGACTGAGGTGGCGCACCACCGACAAATCGTGTGCGATGAACAGGTAGGCCAGCCCCATGCGCTCCTGAAGCTCTTGCAGTACGTTGACGACTTGGGCCTGGATCGATACATCCAAGGCCGAGACCGGCTCATCGCAGATGATCAGGCTGGGCTCCAATGCCAAGGCGCGGGCAATGCCAATGCGCTGGCGCTGCCCACCAGAAAATTCGTGCGGGTAACGGTCTGCCATGTCGGGCAGAAGGCCTACGCAGCGCATCAGTTCAGCAATTCGATTGTCATACGCTGCCTTGTCAGTGGCCAGGCCGTGTACCACCAGAGGTTCGCCGATGATATCGTTGACTTTCATGCGTGGATTCAGGGAGCCATACGGGTCTTGGTAAACCATCTGCAGACGCTGACGGATGGGTTGCATCTGCGCCTTGGTGTAATGGGTAATGTCCTGGCCCTCAAATTCGATGCGTCCTGAAGTCGCGGCTTGCATGCGCAATACAGCCAAACCGGTGGTGGATTTGCCGCAACCGCTCTCGCCGACCAAGCCCAAAGTTTCACCGCGTGCCAGCGTGAACGAAACGCCATCTACGGCATGTACCGTGCCGACCTGCTTCTTCAACAGCACACCCCGCATCACCGGAAAGTGCACTTTGAGGTTGTCAACGCGGAGCAGGGTTTCGGCCATGGATCAGGTATCCAAAATACAGGCCACATGGTGCCCTTGGTCAATCTCGCGAAGCACCGGTGGCACGTTGCGGCAGGCGTCAATGGCCTGCCTGCACCGCGGTGCAAAGGCGCAGCCGCTCGGGATGCTTGCGAGGTCGGGCGGCTGACCCTCGATGGGGACCAGGCGCATGCGGGTGTCGCCATCCAGTCGGGGTACGGAGGCCATCAGGCCCCGGGTATAGGGATGTCGCGGACGGGCATAGAGCTCAGTTGCAGACGCCGATTCGACGACTCGGCCGGCGTACATCACCACTACCCGGTCGGCATAGCGCGCAACCACGCCCAGATCATGGGTGATCAGCAACAGCGCTGAGCCGTTGCGATCGGCCAGATCTTTGAGCAGGTCGAGGATCTGAGCCTGCACCGTGACGTCGAGGGCTGTGGTCGGCTCGTCGGCGATGATTAATTGCGGCTCGCAGGCCAAGGCCATGGCAATCATGGCCCGTTGACGCATGCCACCCGAGAACTGGTGTGGATAAGCGCCTACCCGAGATGCCGTGTCGGACATGCGCACTAAATTGAGCAGATCACGTGCCTTTTCTAACGCCACGCTCCAAGTCGCCTTGCGGTGCAGGTTGATCGGTTCGCCCACCTGCAAGCCGACGGTGAGTGAGGGGTTCAGACTGCTCATCGGCTCTTGGAAAATCATCGCGATGCGGTCGCCACGCACGGCACGCACCTCGGCATCGTCCATCTTCAAAAGATCTTTGCCGTTGAAAAATATTTCACCGCTTTCGATATGGCCTGGCGGGTCGGGGATCAGGCGCAAGATGGACAGCGCCGTGACGCTTTTGCCCGAGCCAGACTCTCCAACAATGGCCACTGTTTCTCCGGCAGCCACATCGAATGACACCTTGTTGACCGCCGTAATGGTGCCACGGCTGGTGCGAAATTGCGTGACCAGGTTACGAACGCTGAGCAGGGGCTGAGTCATGGAAACGCGGAATGTTGTGGTGTGAAAACTCAGAAACCCATCTTCTTTTTCATGGTCTGGTCAACCCACATGCGTGCATGAATTGGGCCGGGACGCTCAGAGCCGGCGCGCAGTTCGCCATCGTAGTTTTTGACCCATGGCCACCAGGCGCTGTAGCCGATCGGTGTGGGCAACCAGATGTAGGGTGCCTTCTCGACGATGTCACGCGTCATCAGCTTGATCAGCAGTTGGCGCTTGGACTCATCTCGCTCCAAGTAGGTGGCCGCCATGCGTTTGTCCATCTCTGGATCCGAGTACTGCGAAGGGTTCCAGGTCTGTTTGGTGACAAAGCTCTTGCGGATACTGGTGGTCGGGTTGGTGTGGCCATTGCGCATCAGGTAACCAGCGGCATTGGTCTTGGTGGTCATGGCTGACAGGAAGGCGCCGTATTCCATCGGCTGAATTTCCATCTTGACGTTCACCTTTTCGAGGTAAGCGGCCACCAGGGGCAACAGGTCCATGTGGTCAGGGCTGCAAGAGCACACCTGGACCTTGAAGCTAAAGCCTTTGGCCAAGCCTGCCTCTGCCAGCAGCGCCTTGGCTTTGTCAGGGTTGTATTTGAAAAGATCCTGTGCGGCCACCGGCATCTGGTCCAGCGTCTCGTAGTAACCGGCGTAGTCGGGGTGCATCGGGTAACCAAACAACACCGCGTTGCCTCCGTAGTATTGCTGAACAATTTCAGGCTTGTTCACCGCCATATTCAGAGCTTGGCGTACCCGGATGTCGTCGAAAGGTTTGGTATCCACACGCATCGCTACGAAGGTGCCGCCAGTATCGACGGAGCGCTTCCACTTCAAGCCTGGGGCATTCTTCTTCAGTTCTTCGACAGCGCTCCAGCGAATGCCTTCCAGGACATCCAATTTGGCTGTGCGAAGCGCTGTCAAGTAGCTGGCTTCGTCCTTGATGGTGCGGTACACGATCTTGTCGACGAAGGGCATCTTGTAGGGCTGACCTGCGATTTGCTCTTTGTCCCAGTACTGGTTGTTCTTGCTGAAGGTGACGGCATTGCCTTGGACGTAGTCGCTCAACATGAACGGACCCGTGCCATTAGCGTTCTTCCAGTTGCCGGCGCCTGCGTCAGAGACTTCTTTAGGGACGATCGCAGAGTAGTATCCCCAGCCAAAACGGTAGTCCCATTCGGCGTTGTAGTTTTTGAAAGTAAAGAGTACGGTGTGCTTGTCTTTGGCCTCTACCTTATCGACATGATCAAAATATGTGGGTATCTTTTTGGGACTCTTGTCCAAGCGCGTGAAGCTGTAAACCACGTCGTCGGCCACGAGTTCCCTGGCTTTCATGACACCGGGCTTTTCAGGGAACATGACACCTTTGCGTAATTTGACTTCCACTCGGAAGGGGTTGTCCATCGTCTTCCAGCTCTCCGCCAGTTCACCTCGGATGGCGTCGGAAGGCAGCCAGGAATCAGCGACGAAGGCATGCTTGCCCCCCTTGCGAATGGACTTGTTCAGGTCGGCCGCAAACAACTGCTCGTACATCAAGCCAGTATCTTGACCGAACTTCCAGGCCCAGTCGGCCGGGTCCCAAGACAGCGGCGACAGGGTCACGTAGACCATGCCTATGTTCAGCGTGCCCCCATACTGCGGTTTTTCGGCTTGCGCTGTGGCGCCCAGTGATGCGGCACTGAGCAGGGCCGCCAGTGCGATCGAACGCAGGGCTTGCTTGCTTTGAGAGAGGTTCATGGGGTTGTCTCCTTGTTGATCAGTTGAAATGCCAAAAGATGGGTTGAGTACATTCGCATCGCATCGAGAGGACGATGTTCATTTCGAGCCTCGCATCCGGGGGTCGAGCAGGTCACGCAGTGCGTCACCAAACACGTTGGTGGCGTAGACCACTGCAGTCAGGCAAAGACCAGGCGCGAGCGCCAGCCATGGCCCCTGGAACATGTAGGTGCGTCCACTGCCCGACAGCAGCCCACCCCAAGTGGGCGCTGGTGGCGGCACGCCCAGACCCAGAAAGGAGAGGCCTGATTCAATCAAGATGGCCGCACCAACACGGGTAGTGAACAGCACAATGATGGGGGGCATGATGTTGGGCAACAGGTGGCGCCACAGCACCCGGGGGGTTGAGGCGCCGATAGATTGCGCGGCGTGGACGTACATATTCTCACGCGCTGTGATCACTGCACTGCGGATAATTCGTGAGCCACCAATGCCCAGCACCAGGCTGAGAATACCAATGATCTGCAACATACCAGGGCCCACCACCGAGACGACCGCGATCAAGATCACCAGCTCAGGAAACGACATGTAGGCATCGACGATGCGTTGCACCACCATGTCTATTTTGCCGCCCAGGTAACCGCTCAGCAGGCCTATCAGCACCGAGATGGTGGTGGCCAGCGCCGCAGCCGACAAACCGATGATCACCGACAGCTGCGCACCGTAAAGGCAACGAGAAAACATGTCGCGGCCGAGGTTGTCGGTGCCAAACAGGTATTTCCAACTTGGGGCTTTGAGCCTTTCAAGCATATTGATTTCATTGAAACCATAGGGTGCTAGCAAGTTGGCGAAGACGCCGCAGAACACGAACAGCAGGAATACCAGAGCGGCAGCGGCGCCAACGGGCTTTTCGTGAATCAGACGCGAAAAGAAATGTCGGGTCGGGCTGCGAGCCGACGGCAGTTCGGCGGTGTCGGTCATGCTGCTTGAACTCACTGGTGCCTTACCCGGGGATCTAGCAAACCGTAAGTCAGGTCCACCAAGAGATTGATCAACATGACCGTCACCCCCACAACCAAGAAAACGCCGGTGATGACGGGATAGTCGCGCTGATTCACCGCCTCAAGCATCATCAAGCCCATGCCGGGCAGTACGAAAATTTGCTCGATGATCACCGCACCACCGATCAGCAGAGGCGCTTGCAAGCCAATCAAAGTGACCACGGGAATCAGCGCGTTGCGAACTGCATGGCGCATGATCACCACGCGCTCTGATAATCCTTTGGCCCAAGCGGTTCGGATGTAGTCTTGGCGCAGGACCTCAAGCATCATCGTGCGCGTCATACGCATCGTCACGGCCGAAAGTGAAGTGCCAAGCACCAACGCTGGCAAGATCATTTGTTTGATGTTTTGCCACGGGTCTTCACTGAACTTAACGTAATTGATCTCGGGTGACCAACCCCACCAGATGGACGGGAACACCATGACCATCGTGCCCATCCAGAAACTGGGCACGGCCAACAGCAAAATGGCAAAGGACCGCGCGGCCAAGTCGCCCGGTGTGTCTTGACGCATTGCGGAGTAAACACCTATCGGTAATGCGATCAGCAAGCCGATGACCAGCGCCATGGCGCCGAGCTCGAAGGTGACGGGCAAGCGGTTGAGGACTTCGCGCAACACCGGTGTCGAGTGCCATAACGAATTGCCCAGGTCACCCTGAAGAATCGCGCTAATCCAACGAAAATACTGATCGGGCATTGACCGGTCCAAGCCCAAGGCTTGCACCAGTTGTTCGCGGCTGCGCTTATCCGCTCCGATGTCGTTTTGGCTGAGCATCAGATCAATCACGTCACCCGGAATCATCCGAATCGTGACAAAGACGATGATGCTGGCAATCAGCAACGTAGGGATCAGCGCCAGCAAACGACGCAAAACATATGAGCCCATCAGCCTAAGGTCCCATGTTGGTGGTCCAAGGGGTCGAACATAAAAGTGGCTTGCGGCTCCATGAGTCTCCTTTGGCAAGAACGGGGCGGTTCACAGCAGAAATGATGCGCTGAAATAGCCAGTTGGGTCTGCTCTCGTTTTCCCTAGTTCCACTCAAGTCTCTCAAAAAAACGGACGCAATTTAAAAACCAGGTGCACACACAGTGTACGGACTCTGCTAAGCTTTTAAGATGCCAGCAAGGCCTTGCATCCCCCCTCTCGGGTCAGGTATTCAGGCCCGCTCTCCCAATCACTTTGCTGACCGACTTGATGATTTTTCAGACCCGCACTGACCCGTCCCTTGAACTTGTCCAATTTCGGCGCGAAACGCGCCAGAGTGTTAGAAGCCCTTTGGGGCGACAGCAACTTCCATCTTGACGCGATGGCGCGCCGACAAGTTTATTGAATTTTTCTTCATAACTACACCATGACCAACATGCAAACAGAGCTAGATAACATGACCCTGATTGAAGGCATCGACATTCCCAAGGTCACCGCTTGGCTGGCACAGCACACTGAAATCAACGCGCCTTTGCATTTCAAATTGATCGCCGGAGGCCGATCGAATATGACGTTCACGGTCAGTGATGCCGTGGGGAGACGTTTCGTTCTGCGCCGTCCGCCTTTGGGTCATCTGCTGCCCAGCGCCCATGACATGGCGCGCGAACACAGATTGATGGCTTCTTTGGCAGGTACCGCAGTTCCTGTGCCCGATATGGTGGGGCTTTGCCAAGATACAACGGTCAATGGTCGCGATTTTTACGTGATGCGATTTCTCGATGGGGTTGTCGTCCGCGACATCGACATTGGCCGCGGCCTGACCGAAACGGTGCGTAAACAAATGAGTCATGCATTGATCGACACGCTGTGCGCCTTGCACCGGGTCGACATTGACGCGGTGGGGCTTGGCAACTTCGCGAAGCGAGAAGGCTATATCGAACGTCAGCTCAAGCGTTGGTCGGGCCAGTGGGAGCAGTCTAAAACGCGCGATCTGCCGTTGATTGATGTGGTTCGCAATGCCCTCGGGGAACGCATGCCGACCCCTTCCAAGGCGACCATTGCCCATGGAGACTACAGGCTGTCGAACTGCATGATGACCCCGGACGGATCGGTCGCTGGCGTGCTGGACTGGGAGCTGTGCACCTTGGGCGAGCCCATGGCCGACCTCGGCGGGTTGCTAGGCTATTGGCACGACCCTGAGACGCCGAGCGAGGGCGGCGACCCACTGACCACTGGGCTACCGGGTTTTTTGACTGCAGATGAAATGGCAGGTCTTTATGCAGAGGCCATGGGCGTTTCGCTGCAGACGGTTGATTACTACCGCGCTTTCGCACAATGGCGACTGGCCTGCATCGGCGAGGGGGTTTATGCCCGTTACCTTGGTGGACAACAAGGATCTCAGGACGAACAGCTGGACCTTGATAAATACAAGGCATCGATTCCGCGTCGGGTCGAGGCCGCAGCGCGTCTGCTGGGACTGGCTGCAAATTGACTTGCGCTTTGGGCGAAGATCACAGCAACTCTTCTACGGGGTTGTCGAGTGGCGCCAGCATCAAAGCTTGGCGACGCCAGCCGCCCCAGCAGTAATAAGCCCATGCGATTCCTGCGGAGAAGATCGAACCAAATGGAAAGCTCCACCAAATAGCATCTTCTCCCAGCCAAGGACGCAGCAACACTGCAAACGGTACCCGTATGCCCCACATCGTCGCAGCAAAGATCAGCATGGGTGCAAGCATCGCACCGTTGGCACGTATCACGCCAAATAAGCCCATGCTGGCAGACAGAGCGATCCAACCCCACAGCGCATGAGAATTGATGTGCCTGGCCTTTTCAAGCACCTCGCCACCTTCAGGGATGAATAAACGCAGTGGTGCATCGCCCAGCGCGTAAATGACTGCGGTGGCGAAGGCCGATACCGCCAGACCCATCAGGCAACCACGCAGTGCGATTTTCTCAACCCGGCCCCACTGTGACGCACCGATGTTCATTGCCGCCATGGTGGACATCGATGTGGCCAGCGCGTTGGATGGCATTTGCACATAGATCCAGAGTTGGGCTGCACCGCTGTATGCCGCTGCAGTGGCTGCACCGTAGCTGTTGACCAGGGCCAGCAGTGCAAAGTAGCTGCCTTGTACGACCAAGGACTCCATCGCTATAGGGACGCCTCTGCGTGCCAGCAAGCCCAGCAAGACCGGGTCGGGGCGCAGGTGGCGGATGTCTTCGCCGTGCAGAGCAATGGGTGAGCGTTTGACGTAGATGTAAACCACCATCGCACAAAGCGCGCTTGCACTGCCCAGCAAATTGGCTACGCCCAGCCCCGCAATACCCAGCTGAGGAAGGCCGAAAGAGCCTTGCAACAAAAGGGGACCAAGCACCACCGACAGCGCAATCCACAGCACGGTGAATTTGAACGGTGTGCGTGAGTCGCCGGCCCCTCGCATCATCATCACCATGACCAAGTAGGTAAAGATGCTGGGCATAGTGAGGCATGTGTAACGCAGGTGAGTGACAGCAAATGCATATGCTGGCTCGGGGGTTCCCATCCAGGTGACCAAGGCAGGCGTTAACAGCCAGCCTGCAATGGCCAGCAACAGTGAAAAACCGATGACAAAAATGACGGCACCACCGACCACACGCTTAACCGCTTGCCGGTCACCAGCGCCCAGAGACTGACCAATCGCCACGGCGGCGGCAGTGCCAATGCCCATAGCCGCACCCATCACCATCATCATGATCACGTTGGCAGTGGCCACAGCGGTCAATGCGTTCGCCCCTAAGACCTGGCCTACCCAAATCGCCCCCCAGGTACCCGACAGCGAATGCAGCAGGTTGGTCATCAGCAAGGGGAGTGCAAAAAGAGCCAGTGTCGGAGTGATCGGGCCAGAAATGAAGCGGTTGTGCGCCGCTAGAGGGTTGGGGCTCACGTCCCCGCCTGAGCACCAGGGTCTTGAGTGAGGCGGATCTCGGCGAGGGCTGCCAGCCTGATTTCGCGCTTGAAGATCTTGCCTGAAGGTGTGCGTTGCAGTGGCGCGGCAGAGCAAACGATGTAACGGGGCACCGCAAAGCGGGCAAGTTGTCCATTCAAAAATTCGCGCAGCGCATCCAAGTCCAGTGACGGGTTGCCATAAACGGTGGCACCGACTTCTTCGCCTAGGCGTTCGTCAGGGACGGCATAGACAGCCGCCTCATGCACGTCGGGGTGCAGTAAGAGTGCGGCCTCCACCAAACCACAGCCGATATTTTCGCCTCCGCGAATGATCAAGTCCTTGATGCGGTCGACGATGTACAAAAAACCATCGTCATCCAGGTAGGCCACATCGCCGGTTCGGAACCAGTCACCAATGAAAGAATTGGCGGTGACCTCGGGCTGATTCCAGTAGCCTGAAAACACCGCGGTGCCGCGCACCAACAACTCGCCGCGCTGGCCTGTGGACAGCGCATGACCCGTCTCGTCAATGATCTTGAGTTGCATCACTTGAGAGCATCGACCTGAGCTTTCCGGGTGGTCCAAGTAATCCTGGCCACCGATGCCCGTGCCGATTGCGTTGGTTTCCGTCATGCCCCAGCCTGTGCCGGGCAGGGCATTTGGAAAACTCGCAGCGATCTGTCCCACTTGCTCGGGAGCCCTGGGCGCACCGCCTCCGCCTAAGGCCAACAAGCTGCTCAGGTTGTAGGCCTTGCTTTGCGCAACGCGAACCAGGTCGCCGGACATGGCCGCTGGCGCGACCATAGAGGTCAGTCGATTGGCATCGATCAGCGCAGCAGCGGCCTGCACATCCCAGCGGTACATACACACCATTCGGCGCTGTGTCCTGTAGCTTGAAAGAAAACTTGCGTGCAAGCCCGTGACGTGAAACAAGGGTACCGCCAGAAGGGTGCCCGGTTGATCCAGCAAGGGTTCACCGGGGGCTGGGGGCACAATCCCAGCAACCGCATCACCCACGAGCCGATCAAGTTCCCATGACAGCAGTGAAGCCAATATATTGCGGTGACTGGATACCACGCCCTTCGGGTGGCCTGTCGAGCCCGATGTGTAAAGAATGGTCGCTGCATCATCCTGCGCAATGTCGCTGGGCGGCATCACAGCAGGCGCTGCATCGGTCAACGTGTTTAAAAGACGAACGCCGGGTGCCAGCGGCAGGGTAGGGCGGACCGCCAGAACCTGCAGCCCGGGCGGCGCCGATATCAAACGGCTTAAGCGTTCTTGGTCGGCCAGCAGCACGCGCGCGCCGCTGTCGCTCAGTGCGTAGCCCATTTCATCGGCTTGCCAATGGGCGTTCATCGCCACAGCGATCGCTCCGATCGATGTCACCGCCGTAAAGGCCAGAACCCACTCCGGGTAGTTGCGCATGGCGATGGCGACCCGGTCGCCTTTGAGGATGCCGCAGTCGTGCACCAAAACATGGCCGATGCGTGAGGCTGCTTGCCAAGCTTCGAGAAAGCTCCAGTGTTCATCCTGGTAGCTCAGAAAGGGCATGGGGGAGGCCGTGGACTCGAAGAGCGCACGCAGCGATGCTGGGGCGTGACGGAAAACCCTCAGCGCACGCCCTTGCACCATTTCATCTGCCAATTCATAGGGCTGGCCGGGGCCAGTGAACGCTGCAATGGCCTGCTGTCGTGTCGTCATGTTGTTCCCGCCAGTTGACTTAACGACCTTTAAAGACGGGCTCGCGCTTAGCGACAAAGGCCTGTGTAGCCTCGCGGTGGTCTTCAGTCTGGCCGCAGTGGATGTGATGGGTAGCCTCCAGGTCGAGGCAATCATCGATTTCACCCGCCATCGCGCGATTGAGGTTTTCTTTCATGTATCGGTAAGCCACAGTCGGGCCGTTGGCGATACGCAAAGCAATTTCGCGTGCCTTGGCCATCAATTCTTCGGGTTCGCAGACCCAGTTGGTCAAGCCCAGTCGGAGGGCTTCGTCGGCCGATACCCGATCAGACAGGTAGTACATCTCCCGAGCTTTGGCTGAACCGACGAGCTGTGTCAGGAAGTAGGTGCCGCCGTAGTCCCCCGAAAACCCCACGCGTGCAAAAGCAGTCGTCATGATCGCGTTGCTGGCCATCACGCGCATGTCGCACGCCAGCGCCAGCGACAAGCCTGCGCCGGCCGCTGCACCGGGCAGAGCGGCAATCGTTGGTTTGGGCATCTTGAACAACTTGCCCGCAGTCGCACGCTGGTTCAAGCGTTGGCGTGCGATGGCTTCGTCAATGGTCTGCGCACCCACGGTGCCATCACCTGAAGCTGCCATGCCTTTGACATCACCGCCAGCGCAAAAGCCTTTGCCCGCACCGGTCAGCACCAAGCATTTGACAGCCGGGTTGAACTCGGCCTCAGCGAGTTGCTCCTGCAAGGCTTTGTTCATGGCTTTCGACATGGCGTTGCGTGCCTCTGGACGGTTGAGTGTCAGTGTCAGCACGCCCTCCTCAAGGGTCGCAATCAGGTCCGGGGTGCCGGTGTCTAGGCTGTGTGCTGTCATGGGTGTTAACTCCTGTGGGGTGGTCGGGCAAGCTCAGTTGCTGGTTCAGCTGCGCCAGACCATCGTCGCGCTCATGTCGTCAACTGCGGATTCGGTCGCACGGATTTCGTGGCGACCCACCACCAAGTGGTGAACTTCGTCCGGGCCATCGGCCAGACGCAAGGTGCGCTGGGAGGCGTACATCTTGGCCAGCGGCGTCTTCTGCGAAACACCCAAAGCGCCGTACATCTGGATGGCCTGGTCGATGATCTCGCAGACACGTTGAGGCACCATGGCTTTGACCATGTGGACCCAAATCCTTGCTTCGCGGTTGCCCAACACATCCATCGCTTTGGCGGCCTTGAGCACCATCATGCGCATCGCTTCGATGTCGATCCGGGCACGAGAAATGATTTCGACATTGCCGCCCAGCCAGACCAGCTGCTTGCCGAAAGCTTCACGCGAAATACCGCGTTTGACCAGCAATTCGAGGGCTTTCTCGGCTTGGCCAATAGAACGCATACAGTGGTGAATACGGCCTGGTCCGAGGCGAAGTTGAGAAATTTCGAAGCCACGACCTTCGCCGAGCAGCATGTTGTCCTTGGGCACACGCACGTTGTCAAACACGATGTGCATGTGGCCGTGCGGTGCATGGTCTTCAGAGAATACATGCATCGGCCCAATGATGTTGACGCCCGGAGTGTCCTTGGGGATCAGGATCATGGACTGCTGCTGATGGGGTGCGGCATCGGGGCTCGAGCGTACCATCGTGATCAGAATTTTGCAGCGCGGACTGCCAGCGCCCGAGATGTAGTGTTTTTCGCCATTGATGACCCATTCGTCACCTTCGAGCACCGCGCTGGTCGCGACGTTTTTTGCATCGGAGGACGCAAAGCCGACCTCTGTCATCGCGTAAGCGGAGCGAATTTCGCCGTTCAGCAGAGGTTTGAGCCACTTTTCTTTTTGTGCAGGTGTGCCAACGCGCTCAAGCACCTCCATGTTGCCAGTGTCCGGCGCCGAGCAGTTCATGCACTCGGAGGCCATCGGACTCTTGCCCAATTCAGCTGCGATGTAGGCGTAGTCCAGGTTGGACAGGCCTTCACCGGTTTTGGAGTCGGGCAGGAAGAAGTTCCAAAGACCTTCTTTTTTGGCCTGATTTTTTGCTCCATTGAGCAGGTCAAGCTGGCCGGGGGCATATTCCCAGCGCTCGGCACCGGTGCGGCCTTCACCCAGCGCGTTGTACTTTTCGGCCATGGGGTTAACGGTCTCGACGATAAAACGTTTGACATGTTCATACAGCGGCCGCGCTTTATCTGACATGCGCAGGTCGTTGAGCGGGTCGCTGGGGTCCAGCGAGAACGCAGAGGTGGTGGGGTTGGCAGTTGCTTGGGTCATACAAGGGGCTCCTCAGGTTGGAATGCTGATATTAGATGAAGCTGAAAGATAAAGGCGTCTCTGTTATCTCTAACGTGACTCAGGCATAGGCCTGTAAGGCTTCGTCGATCGCACGTTCAAGGTCACTCGCGCTCGCGCAATGGGTCACATGCGTACACAGTGGTCGGTACTGAAGCATGCAACTGTCGCCGCTACCCCAACGGACCGGCGGCTCATTGCACAGCCAGACCACGCGCTTGGCGCGTTCAGTGAGCTCGGCAAAAATGTCAAGTCGGGGGTTTGTTTGGTTAGAACGCCCGTCGCCCAGCACCAGTACCGTGGTGCGTCGGTCAATGCAGTCCCAATGCTGATTGCGCAGGTCAACCCAAGCTTGACCGTAGTCGGTGGCGCCACCCCCAACCTCACGCAGTATCAAATCCATTGCATCCTCGAAAGGCATGGTCTCAAGGGGCGCTGCCACATCCTGTAATCGATGCGAAAATCCGAAGCTGCGCAGATCGGCGACCGTGCCATGAAGTGCATACAAAAACAACAGCAAGAAGCGAACATGGGCGGCGACGGAGCCTGAAACGTCGCAGACGACGACCAACCGAGGTTTGTCGCGTCTTTTGTGTTTGAAGCTCAGGTTTACGGGCACACCATCAAGGCCCGCATTGGCACGCAAGGTACGCCTGAAGTCGAGTTGGCCATGCAATCGGATGCGGCGCCTCTGGGAGTGCTTGGCCGACAGGCGCTTGGCCATCCGGGCGACTGCGACTTTCATGCGCTCGATGTCTGGAGGACCCATCCGGCCAATGGGTCGCCTGACAGCGACTTCCGTCATGAAATTTTCAGTTGCTGGCTTGCCAAAAAGTTCAAAGCGCTGCTCGACCAGTGCACGCGCCTGGCGTTGCAAGAGGTCACGTGCGGAGTCCAGTACTTTGGCTTGCGCTTGCGCTTTAGCTGAAGTCTCACTCAAGAGCTTAAGCAGTCGCGCCTCTAAAGGTGCTATGCCGAGTTCATCCAGTATTTGGCGCACAAAGAAAGTGGCTTGTGAAGAGAAACGGATCTCGTCGACACCCGCTCGGGCCGCAGCGTGTCGGAGTGCCGTATCGAGTGCATCCCTTCCCTTTTGTCCATCGGTCAAGTCCAGTACAGAGTCGATTTGCGGGTCTCCAGTGCGCTCGCTGTCAGATGCCACTGACTGTGCATCGTCATTTAAAAGGAGGGGGAGACTGTAGTAAAGGTCGAAAACCCGGTCGTGCCTGGATTTTTCTTCGGCTGACTTCGCCAGCACGACGCCCAGAGAGGCTTTGAGGCTGGAACGGTCATCAAAACCAACCAGCGCCATCGCGCGTGCTGCATCAATTGTCTCAGCGGTAGAGGCCTGCACCCCCGCAAGCCGTAATGCGCGGACAAATCCGGCCAGACTGCCGTCCATTAGATAGACCCGACCGACTGGTCAACCGCAGCTTGTGTCAGCGCGGCAAGACGGCCTTGCATTTCCTGGATGTCACTCTCGCGCTTGAGCAGCACGTTGAGCGTGTCGCGCACGAGTGTCTCATCAAGCACTGGGGCGTGCAGCAAAAGCAGCGTGCGGGCCCAGTCCACAGATTCAGCGATAGAGGGAGGTTTGCGGATGTTCTCGTCTCGCAGAGACTGGACAAATGAAACCAACTGCCTGAGCAGAAGTTCGGCAATGTCAGGCACCCTTGCACGAAGAACCTGACGCTCAAGTTCGGCGCCAGGAAAGCCAATATGCAAGTGCAAACAGCGCCGCTTCAGCGCATCGCCGAGCTCGCGGGTGTTATTTGAAGTCAGTATAACCAGAGGCGGCACCTGGGCCCGGATGGTGCCGATCTCTGGAATAGTCACTTGATAGTCAGCCAGCACTTCGAGGAGCAAGGCCTCAAAGGACTCTTCGGACTTGTCAACTTCGTCAATCAACAAAACGCTTCCCCCCGGCTGCTCCATGGCCTGAAGCAAAGGCCGGGGTTCGAGGAAGTCACGTGAGAAGAACAGGTCTTGGAAGTCGGTCAGCTTACCGAATGCACTTTGCAAACTGTCAGCCTTGTCGACCAAATGGCCGATCTTCTCCTTCAGAATTTGCGTGTAGAGCAGTTGCTTGCCGTACTTCCATTCGTACAGAGCTTTGTTGTCATCCAGTCCCTCATAGCACTGAAGTCGCAGGAGAGTAAAACTAAGCGCTTTGGCGACAGAGACTGCCAGGTCTGTTTTTCCAACACCTGCTGGTCCTTCGATCAGTACTGGCTTGCGCAGGTGATGCGCCAGGTAAAGTGCAGTGGAAATCTGCCGCGTGGAGATGTAGCCCACGCTTGCCAGGGCGGCTGTGATGGCTTCAATCGATGCGAGGCCGG
>Ga0214919_10003168_pt1 | contig 25140 bp, 22 predicted proteins | sample LL1503_MetaG_FD_177994 | JGI IMG/M metagenome (GOLD analysis project Ga0214919, IMG submission 177994) | Freshwater microbial communities from Lake Lanier, Atlanta, Georgia, United States - LL-1503 | ecosystem: Environmental > Aquatic > Freshwater > Lake | place: USA: Georgia | collected... | reverse complement strand
TACCTTTCAGGCCGCAGTAGCTTCTCCAGTTGAAGTACCTATCAAAATTTCTCAACCGCCTCAAAAACAGCAACCTCAGCAATCTTATCTCCCAACAACGAAAGAAGGATTCGCTTTAGCAAGTTCCTATGTCGACAGTTACAACGGAAATGTCCTTTCAGAAGCAATGAAACCTTATATGATGAAGGGAGAGAACAACGACTTGAACTCCTACACTCACGATAAATTGGTCGAAAAATTAAACTACTTGATCCATTTGATTGAAGAACAAAAACACGAGCCGACACAACACGTCACCGAAGAATTCTTGCTGTATACGTTTTTAGGAGTGTTTATTATTTACATAGTAGATGCCTTCTCTCGCGCTGGTAGATATATTCGCTAGTTCAAAAATCATGGAGCGAACGGATGGTCGCTTTCTTGAACTGTATGACAATAATATTTTTCCATGTTGATGCTCTTGTACAGTAAAACACATCTTTGATTTTGATTGTTGTATACAAATCTTTTGCCAAGAAAGACAGGTGCAATTCTCACGTAAGAATGATTGACTGGAAAAGATTTTGGGCTCAGCGTCTCGCGATGTTGGTGTTCGTATTTTATGGTTTCCATTTTTGTCATGTATTTGATATCTTTGTAAAGTTTGTTTCCATATTCGACTCCAGTTTTGCGAATTAAACAAATGTTACACTGACCAGTATCGCACAACCATAAGATATCTGTTTGACTGTCGTCGTAATTGTTAATTAGTCCTTGGGTCAAACCAGAGCACTCGTGATTTACAAATTTACAAGTATCGTGAATGAATAAAATCCACGAGTCTGCTGGAATTAATTTTTTTTCAAATAAAACATTGACACCGACCCAATTTCCGTAATCTGAAATATTATTGGGAAGGTACACCTCCATATGTCCATCTTCAAAAATCTTGGTATTTTCTTCATGAGTTTCCATGTTCTCATCTTGATAAACTAAAATGTATTTGTTCTTCCAGTCTGGAGGCAAAGAATCCAGCAACATATCTAGTGCGACTTTGTACTTTTTTATTGTCGTAATGGAAACAAAAAAGTTCATGATATCGTGTTCAGGTTGGATGCATTAATATTATTTTTCATTATAATAACATATAATGAAAATGAACTCGTGTTACCGGTTCGAAAAAGTCGCTGGGGAAAATCCCCTGTTTCTACATGTCGACGCCACATATGTTGTTCATCTTGAAACAAACGGCCGTCTTGAACAAGTAAGAAAAGGATTACGCGATTATTTCCCGAGTAAAAACACGTTCATTTTGTTCAACAAAGGTTATAAAAACTGTAAAAAGAATTTACCAAAGCAAACATCTGCTTACGACATTGTAGATGCAAATTTAGCTATTTTTAGAGACGCGCGAGAGAAAAACTATCGGAATATTCTTATTCTGGAAGATGACTTTTTCTTCCATAAAGATATCCGGAACCACGCACCCCAAGTAGATGCATTCATTCTGAAAAAACAAGACGAGGAAATTTTCTATTTTCTCGGATGCATCCCCGGAGTCGTTTTCCCGTATGACTGGAACCACTATCGCGTATTGTTGGGAGTGGCTACACATGCCGTTATTTACAGTAAGAACTATCGAGATGAATTATTAAATACGGCTCAATCCGAAATTGATGACTGGGACATGTTTCAGATGCGGTTCAAGCCATTACATCGTTATATGTATTTCAAGCCACTTTGCTACCAATTGTTTCCCGAAACTGAAAATTCGAAAATGTGGGGAAAAGACAATATCTTCCTGTTTTTGTTTGCAAAAGTTGTTATACAATTATTTAGGTTTCTGAATCTTCATAAAGAAGCTGAACCTGGCTATTCCATTTTCTATTTTCTTTCAAGAGCGGTGATTATTTTAGGTGTCTTGATTATTGCATTATTTACCCCCGGTTTCACAAAAAAAATAAGTCAATATATATAAAGATGAATCGAACGACTCGCAAGAAAAAAGCGTCTCCAACCAAAGAAGATAAGCTGAAAAAGGAAACCCTTCAAGAAGAACAGCTATTTAAGGCATTGCCGAGAGACTTGCAGTGGGAAATACTATCTGAGTATCTAGGAACACATGTGGTTCGTAACGGTAAATTAATGCGAAGGATGACTGGAGATATACAAATGCAATTACTAAACAGTATGCCGCAGATGATGCCAATGAAAATGAGACAATCCTTAAAGTTAAATCTTAAAACTGCGCCGATGAAAATGCCAAATAAAAATTCATGGGTAAAGCATTTTGATACTCCTAGTTTGTATGAAAAGCCAGGATACCGCTCATTATCATTGGTTGAGGACGGTAATGGAAACCCTTCTTACCATTATGTAAGTAGGATTCCAGGGAAGGATCATGTCGACATAATAACGCCCATAGATAATAGCGTAGTTTTACAACCGTTTGAACCACATCAATACCCATCGTATCCACTTACAGCTAAAAAAGATAAGAACCAAACACAGAAAAAGGCGGTACATTATAATCCGGTCAAAGCTAGTACTGGCTACCGCCAGCGCATTAAAGTAGATTAGATTAGATATCATTATCCCATTCTTCTAGAATTTCAACGGGAATTTCCGGCGTTTTGATGTGACATTCCCAAAAAAAGCGGCAAAATGCCCACTGAAATTCCCATGTTTCTAGTTCTTTCTGCGTTTCACAAGGAAGAAAATAGTGCGAATATTTGGCCTGGATTGTATTCAACGTAGTCAAGGGCAAAACCGTCTTGTGGAGATTCGGTGGCAAGACATAGATCAATTGTGTAGAACTCTTGAATGGTTTCGTATTCTTTTCATGAAAAAAAGTTTTGGGTGTTTTAGTATTGGGGACATTTTTAACCAAATCTTTTAAAAGAGGAGGGTAATTGAAATTATATTTCCATTTCCAATCGACACAGCCCTCCATATAATAAGTCAATACCCATTCCAAACCTTCCAAATAGTTCACGCATACTTTGCCAACATGAACATTTTCAAAGAGACGTTGATAATATCTCTCTTCCCAAAAAGGTTCAGTTGGACATATATATGTTTCTTCTTGTCGAAACAAGATAGGAGAATCCTGTAATAAAACTAGTCGTTCCTCAGGCGTTTTAGATTTATACGACTGAGGACCTTTCGCATCCCATTTTTTCCGGAGTGCATATTCCTGTAAAATAAATGTGTGTTCATGTGTCGCCAATGCTTTTATAAAAACATGTAGCTGGTTCCAGTTAATTTTTGGCGGCGTTGTTTGTGTCAAGAGAAAGGTTTCCTGTTTATTACCAATCGTTTCATTATAAACGTCCAAAAGGCGTTGAATACCATTTGTCCGAATATTCAAAGAAGGAAAATGCGGTAAAAAATCATTTCCTAGAAAAAAACAGAGAAATACATAGTCCATCATTCGATTTTTGTGTGGGAATCGGCAACCCATCATACTGCTAATCGAATTTCCCAGCTTGAGTATGTCTAGAAAACATGGTTCAAGATCATCACTTCGTTTGGAATTAGAATTCAGTAAAACATGCGCAAATGCGGGAACTTCCCTGAAAACATATAATTGAGGAGCATATTGGAGATGAAGAAGAGAAAGCATAATGAGATCGGCATCCAGTCCATATATCGCCGCAACTTGTGTTGGGTTTTGCCGCAAATGCGCATATAATTTATGTTCTCCCTCTCCGGCTTCTTCTGGAGTAGCCACAATAATTTGCTGGACTCCATATTTCGATGGCGCTGAAAAATGTAATTGCATAGCGAGAGATAATTGTTTCATGAAAGAAGTTCCCGGAGTGAAGTAACTTGTCGAGAACCCGGTTTTAAGTTCCGGGTTTTCTGTAGTCATGGCAACTTCATAGCATGACCGATATCGTCTAGTTCTTTGCTGGTCCATTTTCGCGAAAGGCGCGACCCCATCAAATGCGATGAAAATAAGTTCAGTTGGTTCGATTTTGTTGATATAATATTCAATCCGTTCGATAGTGGAACGGATTAATTCGGTTTCAATCTCAGACAGTTGTGGGTCGAGATTTCGAAAACAGTCATAAAGTAACGAATTGCAGTCCATGTACAATCGGTCAAACTTCTTCTCGATTTTTTCAGATGTTTGGACGATATTGGAAAAACTCTTGATAATATGTGCGAAATAACTTGGAATTCCCATTTATAACTAACATCGTTTACGTTTTATATATAATGCGACAAATATTTTATAAACGATTTGTATATCAAGCAATATGGATAATATGAATCTTGCATCGTTATTGTATTTATTTTTCAGATTTGCTCCATTTTTGATCGTTGGGTACATGACCATGGGTTCAATAATCACTGGACAGATAAGAGGTTTCGTGTATTTGGTCGGGCTTTGTTTTTCCATGGTATGTACATTTTTATTCATGAGTAGCTTTGGTGGTACTGGCCCAGATTCGGCGAATTCTTCCTTGATATGTAGAAACTTTTCACTGAATGGTATGGTGAATAATAAAGTCCCATTGGGTTTAGCCATTATTAGTCATACTTTTTTCTACTTGGTGTATACAATTGCCAAGTATAGATTGGAAGTGTATAATTTGCCAGTATTGATCGTTTTCCCTGTATTACTCATCGCCGAAATATTTTGGAATTTACAGAATAGCTGTTTTACAGTAACGCAATGCATAATTGCACTAATACTAGCAGGTGGATTGGGTGTAACATACTCGGTGATTATAGACGAATTAAAAATGCCAAAATTACAGTTTTTATCTGCTGGAAGCACAAGAGAGGTTTGCAATATGCCACAGAAACAAAAGTTTAGATGCGTAGCGAATACTACTTAATCAACTTAATCAAAATTAGATGCGTTCGATGCGATCCATGTCTGAAGTACTTTTGTTATATTTTCACGATGAAAGTCATTTGAAAGCATCCTCATGTTTTTTTGCTTTCTACTAAATTCTATAATGAAATTCCTCCAAATGGCATGCAAGTTGGCTTTTTCATATTTAGAATCGAGTTCGGCTTGAGAGAAAATAGGGTTTCCCTTTCTAGCATTGACCGAGTTATGGAAAACAAAAAGCGTTTCTTTTAATTGTTGTTTCGTCTGAATCCCTTTAAAATTAATGCTGTTTAGGTATTGTGTGGCATGATTGGTGCAATCGGGACATGGTAAATTTTGACAAATGAGGAAAATAATGTTCAGTAATTCAACGCGCATGATGGCGAATTTACTTTCATTTACCTTTTCTGCGAGTGTGTGGAACAAAAACCAAAAAGGAGGACCCCATAATAATACCTTGGAGGTTGCTTTAGCAGGAGCAGGAGCAGGCGCCGGAATGGCCACTCTAGGTATAGGAATATTATTTCTTATTACGGGATTATAATTAGAGCGTTGGGATGGGTGGAGAGTGAACTGCATATCAAGTGGTTTTCGAGCAATGGATCTTGGATTTGAAAACATTTATAATATATAGATATTATAAAAGATATAATTATAACTCCACCTCTACTATAGATATGGATAAGCCAAATAAACAATTATTAATCGAAACTGTAAAAAAATGGGTCGAGATTGATAATAAATTAAGACAAGTAAGTGAAGTGGCCAAAAAATTACGCAAAGAAAAAAAGGAAAAAAATGAACAAATGATACGAATCATGAAAGAAAACGAAATCGACAATTTTGAAATCAAAGATGGTCAAATTCAATATAAAAAAGAAAACAAGAGAGAACCGCTCACCCAAAAAAGATTAATTTCTATTCTTTTAGAACATCCTCAATTATCGGAAGAACAAGTATTGAAATTAAACCAATATGTTTTTGAAGGCCGTAAAGTAACTGAAAAAGAAACGGTTGTCCGGAAAATGGCTAAATCTTAATTAAACCAAGCCCAAAGACGGAACTGTATACACGCCATTTGTTACTTTATATGTCGCAATAACTCGGGGGTTCTCCTTGTTATTCAAGACATCCTCTGTGCTGAATACATGGCCATGTTTATCTAGGTAATACACGATTCCATATATTTCTTCTGCAAATACTTCGGATTTTATTTGATACGCTTCCGTTTCTTCTGTACTTATAATTCCATGAGGCGTCCCTTTTACGTGAGTTCCACAGAACAAATGCCCTTCTTTTTGTTTCCGCGTGCATTGCTCACATGTCGCGCGTTTAGCATGACAACGGTTGGTTTGAGGGATGGAATTTTTAATGCGTTTTCGTTTACTGACATCTTCTTTGGAAAATACCAACCTCTCATATTCATAAACATGAGCCATAAGTGCACTTGCATCGTTGCTGTTAATTTTCAACTCAACCACTTTGCTTTTAATGCTGTTTTTGAAATTGGAAATATAAGTCTCCAATTGCCTATTTAATCGTTTATCCATTTGCGTTGTTTTATATAAATTGAATACACGATGAAACGTTTAATCAATTTTTCATGAATCATCAACAAAAAACAATATAAAGAAAGGGTTTTACTACACGGATTTCTTTCCGATACTTTCAAATATCTTTGCTGCGATATCAAGCGCTTTCTGTATGTGGGTTTTTCGCGCAAGAACGTGCACATCTGATTTATATGCTACGCGTAAAATACTATACGTGTCGTGAGGATGATATTTCTTGAACCCTATAAAAGACAGGGTTTTTTCTCCTTCATAAAACAATTCATACATGATATGTTCCAAAACACAACCGACTGTATAATCTTCGTTTTCCAGGACAATATCATAACTGAAAGGAATAGATGATTCAGTCACGCTAAGATAGACACCGGAAAGTCGAATCGAATCACTGGGAATTATCTGGAGAAGATCCGCGTCGCAATACGTAATCAGAGCCCGGAATTTGTCGACCAAAACTTGACAAGCGATTTGGACTAATTCCGTTGACTCGTAGATACCGTTTGACTGTACAACAAAACTGAACTCGATTGGTTCTCCCTTTTCGTTGGAAACAAAATATCTCTGTCCTTGTAACTGTTTAAAGTTTTCTTTTTCGAAATTGAGTTCTTCTGGTTTCCCTTCAAATTCTTTACTGTGTTCTCGCACATAAGCATCCCATGCTTCATCGCGTTTAATCGTGTCAATCGTATTGTGATATGTGCAAATAGTAGCTGCATTAAACATTCCATTTTCCTTTGCCGTGCACACTGAAAAGTCGGCTTTGAGTTTTATATGTTCACCAGGAATAGTTTTCCCTACTCCCGGAAGTAATCGCAGGAAATCAATATATCTTCGAGTCACTTGGTCCGGAGGAAAGATTTTATTGACTTCTTCTTTTGGCATGTATTCATTCGTGTCCTTGTTACGAAGTTTAAAATCCTCTGTTGTGACCCAGACAATTTCGTTTTCGCCCTCGTTTTTCTTGTCCACCTCCAATTGATATCTCAGGAAACCAGAATCGACAATGGGTGTCATGGAATCTTCGTCCCATGGCTCGCGCCAATTCCTTATTGGCGAAGGACGAGTCCCAGGCTTTGTTGTCGCTTGATGCACTGGGATACAACTCAATCTTTGTTTAATGATTTCATTATGAAGTCGCGACGTATTTATTTCAATCCGACATTGGTTTAATTCTTCAGTTTCGGTTCTGATTCCATAAACCGGAATATCGGAAAGAATTGTACGACGTAATGCATTAGCAGTACTGAAATGTATATTTTTTAACGAAAATGAAAGTTTATTGTCGTTCTCTAATAGATTCGACGTAAGTTCGGGAGATTGCATGGTTTGGATTATGATTTTTATTGATATAATAATGAATATAATGTTTATATCAATTTTTTATAGGGTCTTGTTAATAATACACGTTACTGATATTCCCCGACGAATTAAACAGGAATGTTCCAACCATCAAAAATAAAAGAATGAAAGGAATCAATACCAAAACCCACGATATTGGTGTCCAGCCAGCATCGCAAATCAAGTTCAAAACCCACGTCCAAAAAATGATGTACACGATTTTTAAAACAAAAATCATTAAGGAACTTGAAGTATTACAACTAATATTTCCCGCACAGTATGTCTGCTCCATGCCTACATTCTGGATAATCATAAGGATAACCAATACGGAAGAAATGACTAAATATACCATTGCAGGAGCACATAAATCAAGTTTAAACCCCATCGCTATATAATAAGAACATACATTTTTTCAATGCTTACATTAGATACCCAAAGGTTGATCTATCACATCACTACTTTTTTCGTAATGGCTTCCTGCTGTCTGCGCTCCCGTCATTTCACCAAACGCTGTTTTTTTACCTGGCCCATCTGCGATAGTCCCAGTCAGATAATTACCGCCGTATATTTTACTGCCCCCGTATATTTTACTCCTTTTTTTCCCTCGTCGACTTGTCTTTTGCTTTCGTCTATAAGTTCGTTTTATTCGTCTCGTTCGTTTCCTTCCACCTCGGTACATAAGAGGAGGATGAGCAGAAGGTTCCGCATTACACCCACACGTCATTTTCTTATTCATTATACCGAGAAATTATTCTTATTCTATGTCTACGTGAGTCAACATGACTCTTCTACAACAAACGTTTTTTAATCCTAAAGTATCAAGGACTTTTCCTTCGGGCGATTTTTCAGTTGTTTTGTTTGATTTCGTGAAATAAACCACTCGATTTACGTCTAGTCCATTTGCTATTTTCTCTTTACGGACTTGTTCTAAATAATAACGATATTTATCCGCTAAAACAGTTCCACAGGTAACGCACTTGATTGGGATCAACATGATGATAGTATATATATCTTAACTCTTATATATATTCAGATTCAATTTTTTCTGTATTCATAACATAGAGGGGAAAAACAATGAAATATTTCAATGTTCACACGTTTTTTTTTACGGTGTTGATTTTTTCTCTACTTTTTTTAGTTTTCAGAGGCGTTTTCGATGTGCTGCTTTCTTCTGTTTTAGCAAGAGAACCATTTGCAACATTGCAGTACCATAGAATACCGAGAACATCCGAAACAGAACCTCCCTTACCTTATGGTTATGTGATTGACAGTTCATCCAATTATGTGTCGAGATTCCCACTAGAAGAGATTCCCGCAAATGGCGTCCCAGGAAACTATGCGGAAGTTACTACGATTTCTGGAAAAATGATGATACCAAATACAGAGTCTGCTATTTACGCCGCGATTGAAAAATTCAATAGCACTGCTATTGACGGTAATATTTCTTACCAAGTTCCAATCATCGTTCATCGAGATGATACCGATACTACATTGGAAAATATAGATAGTATTATGAGACAGACCGAACTTGCTTTTTTTAATAACACGAATCGTGGAACTTTACAAGCGAATTTACAAATAACGTGGAAAACGACCTTGAAAAACATTGACAATTTCACTGGCACCACCGAGACGCAATTCTTTGACTTTATAAAACAAGCAGACGGATTAGATATCAATGGAACCACTCCCCATTTATTTTTCTTGACAAAAAACACCAGTACTTTACCAGCCGTGTTTTCGAATGTTCGCGACACTCCTATTATCGTATGTACACATCCCGTGATTGATCAATCTGGGTTACCTGGCGATAAACTCAGACTACTTACCCATCATTTATGTAGGGCCCTCGGTTTAAAAGAGTTTGAGGCTGCAAATGCTTCGGAACCAAATATTATGAATACTTTATCCATTTCAGGATATGAGACGAACCAATCGCAAAATGTGACCTTGAGACAAAAAGCAAGTAGTATACTAGCTGCCTCTACTAAAACAGACACCGAAACTGATACTCTCGCATCGAAAATTACAGGGAGCTTGGCCGAAGAAGCACTGAAAAGGCAAAATCAATATAAAAACAGTTATTACGATAATATTCAATATCACGACTCGGAAGCTTCTATACGCGCAGCTTCATCTTCTCCAGGCGAGGGTACAGGAATCGCATATGTCATTGACAAGAATGGTAATAAGATTGGTTTAGGAAAATCGAGTACACAACCAAATCAATTATTCTATACACCAGGTTCTTTCCCTTTTGGTAGCGCGAGTTATGTACCCAAGTATGACGATGCAGTGTATCTCAGTAAACTTACGGGCGAAACTACGGCTTCCATGTTGGAAGGAACTGCGGCAATGAAAGGTGGTTTCTGTACACAAGAAGCCCATAATAAATTAGCCATTGACGAAAAATGCCGTGCAACAGATAAAAACCAGTGTGCATCTTTGACGTGTTGTGTTCTATTAGGTGGTGCAAAATGTGTTGCGGGGAATGAGCAAGGTCCTACAATGACTGGCCATTATAGCGACTTTACGATTCGAGATCGTGATTATTATTACTATCAGGGGAAATGCTACGGACATTGTCCGGAATCAAATCCGCTTTAAACACCATATAAATATATATTATGATAGCAAATTATTATGCGGCTATCATCATATCTATTCAGTTCTTCTTGTAGAAATGCTGATAAAGCAATCATAGAACAATTGAAATCCATACAAAACAAAGAAGAAATGAAATGTTTTTCATTCAAAGGTCAAACCCATGTTGGTCTACCGACCAATGTATATGATGGAGATACACTAAGTATTATTTTTATATATAATGGTAATCGAGTCAAATATCGGTGTCGTTGTCTAGGATATGATTCTCCTGAAATGAAACCCCCTTTATCGAATCCAAACCGAGAGAATGAAAAAAACATGGCTTTACAAGCAAAAACACGGTTCATAGAATTATTGAATAAGAGTCCAGAAGGTATTATCAAATTTGAATGTTTTGATTTTGATAAATATGGTCGACTTTTGGTAAAACTATGGAATCAAGTCGATGAAAAATCCATAAATGATATCATGTTGGAAGAATGTCATGGAAAAAAATATGATGGTGGGAAAAAAGATTCATGGTAAACAAATCAAGTTTTTTAGTTATATAAATACAAAACTCGATTAAACAATGAGAGAAAATATCATGAGTCAAATATCAAATATCTATGACGAGTATTTTGAATGTGTTAACATTCATACAAAACAATGCGGCGAGAAAACCGTGGTTCTAATGCAGGTCGGAGATTTCTATGAAATGTACGATTCCGCATTTCAGGATACCACGAAATTCAATGCACTTCAGGAAATTATTCAGTATTGTTCATTGGCCACGTCATGTAGCCGTACATACAAAGGACAACCCTTAATGATGGCCGGAATAAACATCATTTCTCTCGACAAATATGTTCAAATGATCGTTGATGCCGGATATAACGCGGTTATTTACGTACAAACCAAAGAATATGACGAAAAGAATAAAAAACTAAAAAGAGTCTTGAGTGAAATCCACTCTCCAGGAACTTTTATCAATACAACCACATATACCGAACTGCAGACTAGTAATCATATTTTATGTATCTGGCTCGAATCTCATACAAACAAGATAAGTTTTGGTGTTTCTGTAATAAATACATATGATGGGAAATCCTTTACCTATCAAGGGTCGGTTTCCGACAAGATCCAATGTACCAGTTTCGATGAACTAGAAAACTTTGTATCAATTTATAGACCGAAAGAATGTATCATCATTACAAATTTTATTAGCGAGCAAATATATCAAAGTGTGCTGCAACAAAGCGGATTCAATGAAAATACACATATTCATGTCCATAAATACGACTCGACTAAAAAAGAAGTCATAAACTGCGGCAAGCAAACCTATATCCAACACATTTTGAACAGCCATTTCGGTGACGATTGTCTTTTCCAGTGTAATCAGTTTTTACAGTACATATATGCAACTCAGGCCTTTTGTTTTTTGCTCCATTTTATTCATGAAAGAAACCCGAGTTTGATTAAGCACATTTATATGCCTATTTTTACAAATGTTTCCAAATATACTATTCTTGCGAACCATACTCTGAAACAATTGAATATTTTGTCAGACGGAACGGAAAATGGGAAAGAATGTGGGAATCTCCAATCCGTTCATTCGTTTTTAAATAAATGCAATAGTGCAATCGGGAAAAGACGGTTTCATAGTATCATGACACACCCGACATTTGACGAGAAGTGGCTGAACACCGAATATGAAATGATGGAACGGTTTCTTGAAAACGATGCCATGATTCCGGCGTTGCGCATCAACATAAAACAATTAGTAGATATTGACAAAATATGTAAACAAATATCGAATCGCAAATTAATTCCCTTTGGATTGTCCCAACTAAACACGAGTCTTGAACATATCGAACAAATATACACATGTCTATTCGAAATGCCGGATGTCGTGAAATATCTTTGCGAGTCGGATTTTGTGACCAGTGTTAATGAGGGTAAGAATTCAAATTCAAACAATACTAAATTCAGGGATAACATTGTAGAATTGACCACATTTCTCGACTCTCATATTTATTTGGAAAAGTGTACATCCTGCACATCCATGACGAATTTCGAGGAAAATATCATTCGGCCCAATATTTGCGAGTCGCTCGATAAATTAGTGAACTTGTACGAAAAATCAAAACGACAACTAGACTGTATCCAAGAATTTTTCGAGTCACTTTTTGAATCCAAAAAAGCCGGTGGGGCCGAGTTTATTAAACGTAATTGTACCGAAAAGAATGGAGTGAGCTTACAACTTACAAAACCTCGGTCAGAAATCCTGAAAAAACAATTCCAAACCAAACCGCCCATGGTGGAATTGAGAGAAGACGTGAAATTCACATATGCAGAGATTCAATTCACAAGTCCTGGAAAAAATACCATTGAAATTCGGTTTCCTTTATTGGACTCGATCTGTACAAATATCACTCGGTTGAAAAATGCCATTAATTCGGAAATTTCCATCCAATATTTGAAAATCCTGGAAAAAATAGACGACACCTTCATAAACACAATCGGGCAGTGTAGTTTGTTTGTGGGTAAATTGGATGTATTATTAAGCAAATGCTATTGTGCCAAGGCATATAATTACAAGAAACCGACTCTTGTTAGTGATGCACCCAAATCATGTATTCATGCAAAAGACGTTCGTCATGTTTTGATAGAACAACTACTAAAACAAGAGGTTTATGTACCAAATGATATTTCATTAGGCTTGAGACAAATTGATTTCGAGGAAATAGTCGATGGTATATTGTTATACGGAACTAATGCAGTAGGGAAAACGTCTCTCATCCGTTCATTGGGAATATGTATTGTCATGGCCCAATGTGGGATGTTTGTCCCATGCTCGGAATTCGTTTTTAAACCGTATAAATCTATATATTCTCGTATTTTAAGCAATGATAATCTGTTTAAAGGTCTATCTACGTTTGCAGTAGAAATGTCTGAATTGCGTGTTATATTGGAACAGTCGGATGAAAATAGTTTTATCATGGGGGATGAATTGTGTTCCGGTACAGAAACCGAGTCTGCCCTGAGTATTGTCATTGCGAGTTTGGAGATTTTACACGCGAAACAAAGCACATTCATGTTTGCGACTCATTTTCACGAACTAGTTGATTATGACGAATTAAAAGAGTTGACCCGGATACGATTAAAACATCTTCAGGTTAAGTATGATGAGTCTACTCAGAATTTGATTTACGAGAGAAAAATGCAAGATGGTCCGGGAACTAGCTCCTACGGTCTTGAAGTATGCAAATCTCTGTTCATGGGAAAAGACTTTTTAGAGAGGGCTTATTTTTTACGGTCTTCGCATTTCGAGCAAACCAAGGGGCCGTTGTCGATAGATTCTTCACGATATAATTCCCAGAAATTAAAAGGGAAATGCGAATTGTGTGACAAACAAATGAACTCGAATGAAATTCACCACATCGGAGAACAGCGGTATGCCGATGAAAATGGATTCATTGATTCGTATCACAAGAACCACGTCGGAAATTTAATGACTCTTTGTACAAAATGTCATGATAAACTCCATAGCAGTCCGGACGATACAAAAAAACGCCGTACAAAAACGACTCTAGGTTATAAATTTGTCTGATTGTATTTTTTTCTTCTTCTTGTCCGTGTACGCGTAAGATGGATATTCATGTTTCTCGTAAGGAGGTGTGCCAGTCCAATGCGTGCCGGTTATAATGTCCAATCGTGTCCACTCGCGCTTGTTTGAAATATACATGTATCCTAATGTCCCATAGCCAGGGTGATAGGTAAACATCAATTGGGTCCCATTTGAAAACAGGACGAACGATATTGGAATGACCTCCAAAATCAAGGGAGGATCCCAAGTTGTTCGAATGCGGGCCATATTTTCCAACATTTGATGTCTTTCGTCAAACACTATTTTTTTTATTAATTTACCGTTTCGCACTGTGTGTGATCCTACAAATTCACTGAGAATTTCCCATTGGAGGTCTGTGGGCAAAGCCTGAAATAGTTGATCCATTTTATTGTTGTGATGTGTTTTTATATTTTATTGTTGTGATGTATAAAATCAATTTTCAAATCAAATCAATTTTTTACGGTTTCGCTTACTATAAAAAATTGATAACCGAATTTGTATATACAGGGTATAATATATATTCACAAAATGTACCGTCCTCGCGTCATTTCACTAGAAGGCAATATCGGAGCTGGAAAATCCACCTTGTTGGAAACGATGAAAGAAAAGTTCAAAGACAGAAAAGATGTCATCTTTGTCGAAGAACCGGTAGGAATCTGGGAAAGCATACAGCAAGACGGTCTAAACATGTTGCAATTATTCTATAAAGACAATACCAGATATGCCTTTGCTTTTCAGATTCTTGCTTGTACGACCAGATTACGAGCTATAAAAGAAGCACTAAAGCGAGCCGAACAATCACCCGTAAAAATCAAAACGATCATTATTGAGCGTTCTCTGGATGCGGACCGGCATATTTTCGCCAAGGCGCTTTTCGAAAGTAAACAAATGGAAAGTTGCGAATATGAAATTTACACGAGATTGTCTGATGATATCTTGCGCGACTACAGCGTCGACGGAATTATTTGGCTGAATACTCCACCAGATGAATGCAAAAAAAGAATCATAAAAAGAGCCAGAATCGGAGAAGAAGATATTTCTTTAGAATATCTACAAACATGCCATGAAAACCATATTAAATGGCTAGGTGAAGATATCGGATTTGTTCATGTAATTGAAAGCGAGCTAATGTGGGACCCGTTGCTCTCATATCTAGGTCTCCAATAAATAGATTAAAAAACGATATATGTATTTTTTCTTTGTATAATAAAGAAAGAATGGACGTTGAATGCGAAATGTATGTTACGAAGCGGAATGGGAAAACGGAAGTGGTTTCGTTTGACAAAATTCTGCAGCGCATTAAAAAAGTAGGAATGGAAGTGAACTTGAAAATTAATTATACATCTTTAGTTATGAAAGTCATTGATCAACTGTACGATAAAATTTCAACTCGAAAAATAGACGAACTCACGGCTGAACAATGTGCTTCCATGTCATCCACACATCCCGATTACAATACCCTTGCTGGAAGAATCACTGTTTCCAATCATCATAAAAATACTGACGCTTCTTTTACCAAGGTGATGAATAAATTATACAACTTTAAAAACAAAGATGGAAAGCCGAGCCCTTTGATCTCGAAAGAAACACATCAAGCAATTCACGAATTAGATTCTAAACGTCTGAATAACCTTTGCGATTATTCGAGAGACTACTTGATCGATTATTTCGGGTTCAAGACATTAGAACGTTCATATCTGATGCGGGTTGATAAACAAATTGTCGAGAGACCGCAACATATGTGGCTACGTGTTTCGATTGGAATCCATGGAAATAATTGGGCCAAGGTAGAAGAAACGTATCGATTCATGTCACAGAAATATTTCACACATGCGACGCCTACTTTGTTTAATGCTGGAACACCACATCCTCAATTAAGCTCTTGTTTTTTAATGGCCATGGAAGAGGACAGCATTGATGGAATTTTCCAGACATTAAAAGAGTGCGCATTGATTTCGAAATGGGCAGGAGGAATTGGACTACACATCCACAATATTCGTGCGGCGGGTAGTCATATCCACGGTACCAATGGTTCTTCAAATGGTATTGTTCCCATGCTAAGAGTCTTTAACAATACTGCGAAATATGTGGACCAATGCGTGACTCCAGACACGTTCATTTATACTACAAAAGGTCCGAAACGCATGGAACATCTGATTGGAAACGAAACGTTTGTAATCAATGCCACGGGTGCTCATGAAGTCGTAGAAAACGTTTTAGAGCATTCTTATGATGGACCCATGATCTATTTGAAAAACGCACATAGTTCCGCAGAATTGAAAATTACTCCCGAACATCCGTTGCTCATACTGGAAGGAAACGCAACAACTTCTTTCGAACAAATGAAAAACGGAGTTGTACATGGACAATTGAAACCTAGTTTTATCGAGGCCAAAAATGTAACTACACAAGATTACATGGTATACAAAATTCCTCATTACGAAAGTACTGCAAACCCTCATATCTCGAATCTGGATTGTTATATTTACGGCATCTTGCTTTTACGAGGCGACTTTCTGAATAGTTTCGAATCCGTGAGGGTTTATTTTAATGAAAAGGAATCTGGCATGAAAGAAACATTTCATCATTATTTGAATAACAGGAAAGTAAAATTTGTCACAGACGAAATGGAACCGGGATGGGATATCATTAGTTGGAAGAAATCAGATGCGATTCATTTACCTTTCCGAAAGTGTGATTTCTACAATGAAGCGAATGAACAATGTATCGCCCATAAATGGCTTTCGTTGCCACTGAAAAAAGTGGAAGAAATTGCGAGAGGTCTATTACATTGCATAGAACTTGACCTCGATAATCCTTTTTTCGATTTACCCTTGACACATCGGGTTTATTTGATTGAATCGATTAAATATTTATTTCTGCGAATGGGTGTACTCGTCAAGTACGTACTTACCGTGATTCGAATCGCCAAAACTGAGAAACTGTGTCAGTTGGTTAACCACGAGTTTGATTCCAGTAAAATGAACCTAGAAGACTATTTCGTTCATGACAAATTCATCTTTTCACCCATCGTGAATATCAGTCATTCACACGAATACAAAGGAACACTTTACGATTTACAAATGAAATATGTTCATAATTACATGATTTCGGATGGTATTATTCATAACGGTGGAGGAAAACGCAATGGTTCATTCGCGATTTATTTGGAACCATGGCATGCAGATATCGAAATGTTCTTACAAATGCGGAAAAACCACGGAGACGAGGAACTGAAAGCGAGAGATTTGTTCTATGCATTATGGACTCCTGATTTGTTTATGAAACGAGTAAAAACAAACGGAGTATGGACTCTCATGTGCCCAATGGAGTGTCCGGGTCTTTCGGACGTGTACGGACCTGAATTCGAGGATTTGTATACGAAATACGAAAAGGAAGGTAAAGGCAGGAAAACTATCCAGGCTAGAGATTTATGGCTTAACATTTTGGACGCTCAAATGGAAACGGGAACTCCTTATTTACTTTTCAAAGATGCGGCGAACCAAAAATCCAATCAGAAAAATGTCGGTACTATTAAATCCTCGAATTTATGTGTGACACCCGAAACAATGGTCTTAACGAGAGAAGGACAATTCCCGATTTATTGTCTGTGGTCCGGCAATTATCCGGATCATGTTCAGGAAGAGAAAACACATAATTTTGTCGATATTTGGAACGGAGAAGAATACAGTACCGTCGAAGTGGTAAAAACAGGAGAAGATCAAACCGAATTTCTGGAAGTCGAAACGACTGATGGAGCTTTCCTGACGTGTACACCCTATCATAAATTCTACGTTTACGACACTGTTCGGATTGATGACGACGATGACGATGATGATGTTATCGAAGTCGAAGCACAAGACTTGACAGAAGGAATGCGACTCCAATTCTCGTCATTTCCCGTCATTCGAGATGGCGCGCATTTCCCAGACGGTACGAAAGAAGCTCACCTAGAAGGATGCAAATCCGGAATGCAGAATATTACATTGACACATGAAACAAGTCGTTATGAAAATCTCAACGTGCCCATAAATCATTGTTTGGACGATAAACTGGCTTGGTTTTCAGGTTTCATCGAGCCATATTTGAGTGACTTGAATACGGAAATTTACGACATTGTTCATGCCCCCAGTAGATCGTATACTTTCCTACAAGATATCAAATATATGCTCCAGACTTGCGGTGTCAATGTAGTCATTAGAAGCATTCGAAATCAGAAAAATGAACAAACTCTTTATGAATTGATTATTCACGTTTGTCAAATTAAACAACTTATGCGACACAATCTCCAGTTTTCCAAGGCATATTGGGAAGTGTCGACCATGTCACGCGCCGAGTTGGCATATACTCCAGAAGTCCGTATTAAATCGGTTTCTCGAGTGCAAAGAACCGATGATACTTTTTGTTTTACTGAACCGAAAAAACACGCTGGGATTTTCAATGGCATTCGTACAGGTCAATGTACCGAAATTATCGAGTATTCCGATAAAGACGAGACTGCTGTATGTAATTTGGCGAGTATTGGACTCCCTACTTTTGTATCCGACCTTGGCGTGTTCGATTATGAATTATTACATGAAGTCACCAAAGTTGTGACCGGGAACTTGAACCGTATTATTGACATTAATTATTATCCTACAGAAAAAACACGACGTAGTAATATGCGCCATCGTCCTATTGGAATCGGTATCCAAGGTCTCGCTGATGTATTTTTACAGATGGGTTGGGCATTTGCATGTCCCGAAGCTAAGAAATTGAACCGGCATGTATTTGAAACCATATATCACGCTTCGTTGGAAAAATCATGCGAACTTGCCGAGGCGGAAGGGTCGTATGAAACATTTGCCGGGTCACCAGCCAGTAAAGGAATATTACAGTTTGATTTGTGGAATGTCACTCCAGATTCAGGAAGATATGATTGGGATGCATTAAAACAAAGAATCATGGTTCATGGTTTACGCAATTCTCTCTTGGTTGCGCCTATGCCGACTGCTTCGACGTCCCAGATTCTAGGATTTAATGAATGTATGGAACCGATAACTAGTAATATATACAGTCGACGTACTCTTGCGGGGGAATTTATATTAGTCAACAAGTATTTAATGCAAGACTTACTTGAAAAAAATATGTGGAACGAGGCGTTGAAAAACCACATGGTTGCAAATAATGGTAGTATCCAGTCGATTGATATTATCCCGAAAGAAATCAAAGACAAGTACAAGACGGTCTGGGAAATGCCCATGAGAGATCTCATTGATATGGCGGCGGATCGGGGAGCGTATATTTGTCAAAGCCAGAGTTTGAATTTATGGCTGGAAGATCCTAATTATGGAACCATGACATCGATGCATTTTTATAGTTGGTCGAAAGGATTGAAAACGGGGATTTATTATCTACGACGGCGTCCGAGACATCATGCGCAACAATTTACCATTGAACCGGAAAATAAATCGGCTTGTGAAGAAATTTGTGAAATGTGTTCGGCGTAGATTGAATTTTCTTTCATTATTATATGTTCTGAATGGAAAATATAATAGATAAACTTAAAGATGACAGCTCTTTGAATTAGGAAGAGAAGAAAAAATTACTTGAACTATATCTTATCATATCTGAAAAAGAAACGCATATTTTTGAATTGATATATTATTATCATGGTTGTGATAGTTGGGAATATATTTTTCGCGATTATGACCCACGGTATTTCAAAGATAAAAAAACTGGTGTAGAAATTGCTATCGAGGAAATAAAATTATTAGACAAACAATCGGCTTAAATTAATTATGTTGACAAATATAAAATAAATTTTTTTGTCTGTTATTTTCTTATACCTTTTTTGGCTTTACACGAAGTTACACCCAAATTTTGTGTGAACTGCAAGTTTTTTATGAATATGGAAAATGTTCTTTATTTCCAACAACGCAACCTGAAATTGATTTGGTTACTGGAATAAAAACGGAAGCGAAACATCAATTTTGTTCTATTGCAAGGGAGTATGATAATATGTGTGGTAAAGAAGATAAAAAATATGTTTATAAGTTGGATACATAATATTTTTTTCATTTTTTAAAATCATAAAAGCTGCTTCATCATACCGTCCATCTGGATATCTGAAATATGAACATTGTAATATAGCTTCATGAAACATTTAAAACACACCAACACATCCACCATGGCATTGTGTAAATTCTCTATACTAGCATCTTCTTTAAACAAGAATTTATACAGCTCTTCGAGTTTCGGAAATTTATAATTTTCTTTTTGGTTCGGATTTTTCAGTGCATAACTCGCAGAATCCGAAAACGGAATTTTACACAAATGGATACTCGACTTCATCGTGCAATATTGGTCGATCCCTTTTTTAAACATTGTTAGTCCATTTGGGCATTCTTCCTTGAGTTCTTCAAAATGTCGAAGAAACTCGAGCGTTATCATCGACGCATCAAACGAAAAGTTGTGCGCGACTACAAAATCACTTTCATGAAATGCTTTATAAAATGCCTTTAGCGCGGTCTGGATCGGGATTCCATGGTCACATAGTTCACGGTTGATTTTCGTTAAATTCTCGATGAAAGGAATGATTTCCACGTGCTTCGGGATGTTGATATATTCGTTGAATCTTTCTTGTATCGTCTTTGTCTCGAGGTTATATTGAAGGAAACTAAATTGAATGATATGAGAGCATTGGGGTAATGACTTTTTGAGTTCCAATCCGGTCGTTTCCACGTCAAAGATAAGAATTGTTCTTTTCATATTTATTCTTTCGGGTATGCGTTGGGTTTATTGTTTCCCCAGTTTAATCAATTTTTTATGATATCAATTTATAGAATGTGTTTTTCGACCATATCAGTCAACCGTTCGCTAGACCGTGACGAGGTTCTCGAAGACCTTGATATATGTGAACGCATTTGCTATTTTCTTTTTTTCGGAGACTAATGTTTATTTGTATTTGACTGCAAACACAAATAATTTTTTATAGCTTACCTTTTGGATGTCCTTCGCTTTCGTCTTGTGCTTCTGCTCCTACTTCTGCTTTTTCCTCGCTTCGAAGATTTTCTCTTACGCCGCCCGCCTGTGGTAGAGTGATCACGCTTCGTCCCTCCGTTAAGTTCTGCCGGTGCTAAAGGTGCCATTTTTTATATATAATATGAAAAGAAAATATTTATTTTCGGCGACGACGAGATCCAGATCTCTTGCGCGAAGAGGAGGACCTGCGTTTCGTCGATTTACTTCGTCGACGACGACCACCGGTGGTCTTGGCGACACCAGCGCCAGTAGTCATACCAGACACAACTTTAGAAATTTCAGTAAGAGGGCTATCCATTTTATATATTTTGTATAGAAAATATTTTTTCAAGCAAAGAAGGTAAATTCGTTTTTCAGAGGAAACAAATCCACAGAAAAACACAATTGATGGGGGTCTCGATCTTGACGAGAAAGATAAAACGCATAAAACAATTCCTCGGATTTTCTTCCTAAATGAATTGGGTCCTCCGTGAACACATGTTCGTTCTTCCGATCACAAATATCCATATGAATACAAAATTCAATTCCAACGGTATCAAAATACAAAGGATCGCTAAAGGAAATAGGCGTCCAAGTCCCTGGGTCTATTTGGACCAGTACATGATAATACTGCCGTGGAAGAGTTCCGGGTACTGTAAAATGAACGAGTCCGACTAATTTTCCATCTAAAGGAACGAAATTCGTCGACCCCCGCATCTCATAATATCGAAACAATGCATTTTCTATTTTCTTTTCTTTTTTCACCACCAATTTCGAGTCATCCGTGATTGTTCCAATTTTGAAACTAGGGCTCCATCCGTACAAAATAGACAATTCATCACCGTACACAATAGGAATCCAGTTTTTCTCTCGATCTGCGTCCGACTCAATTACGCGACATTGCCTTAAAGCTCGTCCTGTATAATCATAATCTCCTATCATCATTCGATTCTTATTACAGCCACTGTAATTCACAGTAGATGCTACAAATTGTACTCGCTGTTGATGATAAAATAACCGAATATCTTCTACTCCTTGGAAGAAACTTGCCGAGTCTGCTGTAAGTCCCATTTCCGTCTCTTTCACTAGAAAGGGAGTATCTACCGGGACATGGAAATCTTTTGCGTGAACCGTTACACATATATTTTTTGTCATGGTGATATTGTTCTTCCTCGGTTCACAGTGCCCGCTCGGTAAATATTTATAGTTGATATACCGTATATTCATTATGTGCATATTTTTAAACGTGACCATCGATACAGCAGAAGGCGCATATTCGGGCAGCACGAATTTCGGTGAGATTTTCCTTATTCGACTGCAGTTTTTGATCATGGGTAAACATTGCGCAAACATGGGGAGTTTGACAATAGATGCATTGTGATCAGCCTCGTACCAGATCGGTTGCCAATCGATTTTCGGATTATGTTCTAGCCACGCCCAGAAATTCACGTCCCAAACCATTGTTTTGCATTCTCTCAGAAAATTGTAGAAATGCGTCTCATATAATGTCCAGAAATATTGAATAGCACAAATACTCCCACAAAGAAATCCTCCGCAAAACCGCCACAATACTTTTTCGTGAAATACATTTTCGGTGTCGGTTTCTATTTTTGCTTTGGACCAGCATCCTGGAATATACATTTCTTGATGAGGATGCAGGACTTCCGGTCCAGTGAATTCTGTCGGGGGCAGATATTTGGGCGTTTTTAATTTCCTGGACCATTCCTTTAGTTGCTTTATTTCATCGTCTTTTGAAAACATTTGACTTATGTTATAATCCACCCACGCGAAATGTGTGGTTTGAAATGGGTTCAGGTCTGTTGCTTTTTTCATGAACTCAATCTTTGTATGCAGATAACACATGTAATCAAACGTGTCTTTGGGTGGACTTTTATCTTTGGGCAATTTGGTCGTTTGAGCTCTTTGTGCTTCCCGGAAAATGTATGAATTCTCGAAAATATGCTCTTTTAAATTGGTTATGTGTATATGGTGGTCATCGGGATAATGCTGATTCAAAAAATTCTGGAATTGCATTTTACAATCGACACCGACAAATACACAAATCGGCATTTTTAAATCGAACAGGGGTTTCATTTTTTTGAACCGTAATTGTATTGTGGATGGCTCTAATGGCGTTTTATAATAATTCAAAAAAGAAGTGACTATTGTGGTTGCCATAGTTTCCTGTTGTTCTCTTTCTCTCTTTATGTTGTTTTATGCTTTACGCTTTACGGTTAAGCTTGTCGCTTTGTCGCATTTCGCTTGTCGCTTGTCGCTTGCCGCTTTGTCGCTTTACGCTTTACCCAAATACATGCCTAGTTCTCTCATCATTTGACCCACATCGAATTCTTCATACTGAACATGTCGTGAAACCGATTTTGTCAAGTCGCAAACACGCTGGACTATTTTCTTTCGGTTTGTTCGTTCGTCGATATCAAATACCAAACTATTTTGCGGTGCCCAGAGCAGATTCGCTAAACATGACCCATGTCGGAAGAAAAATACATGGGTTCGAGAGAATAATGCGATTTGGTCTTTCAAAGACATATTTTCTAATATAACAGTTCCTTCAAACAAAATCTCTTCATATCTTGACAAGACATCTTCTAATCTATCCAATTTATTTTTATCAAACATGCGGTCATATTTCCGTTCAATGATAACTACGCGCTTCTTTTTGTCCGTATTTTTGTGATAACAATTCAGATGATTACGTATTCCCTGTACAAAATAATTCACGTTTTCGTATATCTCTTCGTCGCTGTAAATCGGCGCCTGATTCCATCTTCCGGGATAGATTTCGTGGGTGTTCCAGAAACTACGTTGTCGATTGTCTTCTAGCGTATAATGAAAGCAATGGTCGAAACAATGGGGTGTTTTGATGTTTTTTTCCAGTAAAATATATTTGTGTGGAATGATACCGAGCAATTGTTCGTACTTTTCCGAGAACTTCGTTTGGTCTTGACTGATATTCTTGTAATTATCCGGATAACAATCCAGGAGCCGTTTGCGTATGACAAAGACGATTTCTTGATTTGCCATGTATTTACGGTAAGACCATAACCAGACGATGATGTTTTCGATGATTGCATGAGACCAACATCCGTCTAATGTGTCTACTACAAATACGGGTTCTTTTATATGTACCGTGTCTTTGGATACGAGTGCCTCTTCGTTTAGTTTTTTATTCACGTGTGCTATCGAGATGAACGTTTGAAGACTTGTTGGTGAATATGGAAACACGAACCCATGTTTTGGGTCGTATATCTGGTTTTTCACGTACAATGTTTCGTTGTCACAAACCGTTTGTAAATGACTGGAAAAATTCATCTGTGTTTTTTTGTTTTGATTCAAGTCTTGTATTTAACTTTGTTTGTGAGAAATCTGTTTCTTTTTTCTTGTTCATTTTCGTTTTTTCCTTCTCTCAGTTTTCCTTCTTCCTCCTTTTCGTTGCGAAACAGACTTTTCCCTATAGGATGCTATATAAATTTTGGATTTTCCATCAGATTTCATCGCGTTAGACATTTCATTTCTTTCTCTCTTAAATGCGAGTAAGTCAAGAAGAGCTGTCATTTGTGGTTCTTTGAGTTTTGTTCGGTCATGAGCTATTTCTTTATTTAGATTCGAGCTGATAGTATCAGGATTTAGTTTACGAATATCATCTGCTGACATTTTTTCAAACTGTTTCAATGTGACATACTTGTGGGTCACCCTTGATAGGAGTTTCTTTAGAGAGGACCTCGGGGAATTTTTATTCAAAACATGGTCACCAAGATATCCGGTTTTCTTTCTTGTTGGAGTCATTATATAATATCAGTATATATTGATTGCCTCTCCTTCTAAAATTCTTGATTAAAAGAGAAAATCTACATAAATAGTTTCCCTTTCTTATTTCATGGCGTCGTCGGGAGTCACTTTTGTGACTTGTCTTTTTGATCACTCTAAATATGACGAGACTTCTCTTTTATTGTTTGCCAAGACTGGAATCCCCATGGTTATCTTTCTTCCTCCTGAATGTATCGATTTGGTGAAAAACTTGAATTCGTCTTCCCTCATGATTCGACCATTGTTGCCGCCTTTTTCGAAAGAATTGAATTTCAAAGAATTCTTTTTACAGGGCTTGTCTCTTCCAAATACTCGAAATCTGGAAAAAGACACGGCTGTTCATCTTTGGAATATGCATA
>Ga0214919_10003167_pt1 | contig 25143 bp, 25 predicted proteins | sample LL1503_MetaG_FD_177994 | JGI IMG/M metagenome (GOLD analysis project Ga0214919, IMG submission 177994) | Freshwater microbial communities from Lake Lanier, Atlanta, Georgia, United States - LL-1503 | ecosystem: Environmental > Aquatic > Freshwater > Lake | place: USA: Georgia | collected... | reverse complement strand
ATAAAAAAACTATAATTATACCCATACTGGGGATCGAACCCAGAATCTTAAGCTTAGAAGGCTTACGCGATATCCATTACGCTATATGGGCATATGAATATATATACTTTCTTTTTAAATTCATTTTTTTGTAATTTATTTTACTTATTTAATTTATCATTTATAAAAAATTGAAAAATAAAAATAATTTATTAAATATTATTACTAATTATTACTAATTATTACTAATTATTACTAATTATTACTAATTATTACTAATTATTACTAATTATTACTAATATAATGGATATATCTTTTTATCAAATTCATGAACCTTTATGGATTGATTTTTTAGAAAATACTTTTAGTAATATAAATTTACCAATTATAGGTAATAAATTTGAAGATGTTAGTAATTTATTTTCAAAATATTTTATAAATTATGATACTAATGTTAAAAAAAATTTGAAAATATATATTGAAAATGGTGATGAAACAGATTTTGAAACAAATATTATATCTGATATTGATATAATTGTTAAAAAGAATTCTAAACTAAAAAAAATAATTAAAAAAACATGCTGTAAAAAAATAAATAAAATTTTATATAATAAAATTAAACAAAAAGAATATAGACTTAAAAAAAAACATAATTTATTGAAAACATTATAAAGTAAAGCTAAATTTAATAATTATTATACTAAAAAGTAAAAAATATAATTCTATTTTTTTATGATTTCTGTATTGTTCATAATATTCTTGATAAAAAATAGACAAAATTGATAAATTAGCAAAAATTGAATAAGTATTATATAATAAAAATAAATACATTCTTTCACTCTCTTGTCAGCTCTCGCTTTAATCAAATTGTCGTTGGTCGAAATGTCGTTGTTCAATCTTACACCTTCTAGTGTTGAGAAATGTTTTGCCGAATTAGGTATTCCGCTCGTTGATTGTTGGAATATCCCATTCAATAATTTGATGGAAGGAATACCAAACTCACCTCCTATTCATCATACCCGATCGGCTGGTGTGGCACCATCAATCAATCTAAATGGTCAAAAACCGTGCCCTAAATGTGGTATCATGGCGTATTGCCGTAAGAACGGTACAACATTTAAACATAGTTGTTAATAGACGCTTTTAGTATGATACTTTCATAATTTTTGACTTTATTTAAGATCATTTTTTTTTATTTTTTTTAGTCATATTATTTTTGCTTTCGCTTAATTGTTTTTGTAATTTATTTTTTGTTAGTTTTAATCTTAATAATTTTATTTTATTTGTTAGATTATTTTCTTTTTTACTAATTTTATTAGTAATTTTATTACTACTATTTTTATGAGTTCTCTTACCGCCGCTTTGATTTGAATTATTTACAGTTTTATCAATATCTTTATTCATTTCATCATTTAATTTTTTTAAAGCACCTTCTAAATTTACAGATTCATCTTTAGATTCAGGATTAGGTTCAGGTTCAGGTTCAGCGGTAGTTGTAGAATTAGTATCAGGAGTATTTTGAATAGTTGATGGTTTTATAGATCCTAAAGAATTAATATTATTAGAACTTGTTGTAATAATACTAGAATTTGATATAGATGTATTTCCTTTAGATGCATTTATTATTCTATCCATATCTTCCATTTTATTCATATCACTAATATAATCTTCAATAGATACTATATTTCTGTTCTTAACAATTGTATTTGCAATTGGAGATCCAGTTCCAGTTCTAGATCCAGTTCCAGTTCCAGTTCCAGTTCCAGTTCCAGTTCCAGTTCCAGTTGTCAATTTATTACCTTGTGTATTACCAGATTTGCTTACATTAACATTAGATGCATTAGATGTATTAGATGCATTAGCTGATGGTATAACTTTTTTTACTAAATAATCATTTGCAATTTTTGTAGTATTTGAAACTAAATTTGTAATACCAGAAACATTATCACCAATACTTCCAAACAAATTCTTTATGCCTGATGTTGCTCTTGAGATTACACTTTTTCTATCTTCTGGTTCTTCGTCTTCTTTCGTTTCTTCATCTATATCTTCATCTGCCAGTTCTTGTGTTTCTTTAAGTGTTTTATCTACTTCAAAAAGCCCATTTATATATTCAGTAATTTTTTCAAGATCTTGTTGTCTGATAGCATTCATATATCTTTGTGTATAATCTTTTACATGACGTAATAAATCAATTAATTCATATTGAAGAGAATCTAATTTATTTTTAAGAATTTCAAATTGTGCGACTGACATAGGTTGTGATTGATCCATATTTTGATATTTATCTTGATTATTTTGATTTTGATTATTTGAAATTGGTTTAAGATTAAATCTATGATCATCTTCTGAACTTGGCATATTAATATTACTATATTTATCCTGAATATCATCTAAACTTTTATTTTCACCTTTAGAAGGATTCATTATATTACTTTTCATTTTTTCAAGAATTGCAGCTTTATCTTTATTATCTATTGGTAATTTGCTAATTTTATCTATAATTTGTTCTATATCTAAATTTTTTTTTGGTAAATTATCATTTGTTTTATCCATTGTGTTATCCATTATATTTTTTATTACTATATATATTATATTACTGTATATATTATATTACTATTTAATTATAATTTAATTACTATTAAATAAAAAATAATTAAATAAATTATAAAATAATTACAAAATAGTATATTATAATATTAAAATATAAAAAGATAAAAAAATAAAATATTTATTTGCATCGTGGCATTTGAATACCTTGAGGTAAAGGAATTGGTGTATAACGAAACATTTGACTACCACGCAAATGCATAGGTGTAGTGTCAATTACTCGCCCCATATTAGATGGATTGCCTTTAATAATAATTTGACTAGGTTGGCACGAATTCATAGAACCTTGAGGACAAGGATTTAAATATTTGAGTTGAGGGCATTTGCTTTGTAATCTAGTAATACCATATAGATCACTTTCCAAATCAATCATATTTCCTTTAATTAAAGAAACATCATTACCACCAACAATGCCGAATTCAATACGTGATTTAGAATAATTTTCATATCTAGAAGGATCAATAACCCAACCAAGAGTTCCTACAGATTGAGCAAGTTCATTTTTATAAGCACAAGTATCATAAGATAATTTAGTAAAAGACATTCTATATTAATTAAATAATAATTTAATTATAAATTTATTAATTATTTTATATATTAAATTATACAAATATTATTATTTGAAATATTATAGTATTACAAATATTTTAATTTATAAATATATTTTAATTAAAATAAATTATAAATAATTATATAAAAAATAAATAAAAAATAAATAAAAAATAAATAAAAAATAAATAAAAATTTTAAAAATTATAAAAAATATAACAATTACAAATCTATTAAATATAATATATATTTTATAAAATTTCACAATCATTAAAATAATCACCTATGTATGAATAATTTTTGTATTCATAATCACCCATAATAAAATCTCCTTGATAATCATATGCATGAAATTTATAATTATGTATAAAATATAAAACTTTATCTAATAAATTAGTTTCATTGTTTTCATATATATCATAAAATTTAATATTTGTTTGATAATTATCAAATTTATCATTTTCTTTATCTAATTGTGGTATTGCACAAGAACTCAATCCATTATTTGAAACATATAATCCTAGAACTAATTTAAATTTGCATGTTTTATTATCATTTGCAATTGTATTTACACAAGATACAAAATGATTAAACTCTTTATTAGATACTTTACAAGATAACCATTTATCTTGAATACATACAATTATATCATCATTATAAAATAAATGATCTATTGCTGTTATATTTTTACCGTAAAAATTTTTTACATCTTTTTCACGATATATCTTTAAGTTTGTAGTTTCTAATTTACTTTGCATTTTATCTTCGAAAAGAAATCCATTTTTTTGTGGAGTTGCCATTTTTTAAATATAAATAATTAATAATAATTAATAGTAATCAAAATTATTTTCATTAAATAAATCAATTTTATTTAGAATATAATTAAATTATCCTTAAATTATACTGCCATTTCTGCTTTAATATTAGAATGTGCTTTATAACCTAATAATTCTATATCTTCAAATTTGAATTCTGTAATATTTTTTTTCTTTTCACCTTTTATTAATAATTTAGGAAATGGATAAGGTCTTCTTTCTAGATTAAGTTTGACTTGATCCAGATGTGTTTTATAAAGATGAGCATCTGCAATAAACACTGTCAATTCTCCTGGTGTTAAATCAATACCTTCTGTATTACATAGCAAATGAACAAATAATGCACCACAAGAACTATTCCAATTATTTGCTAGAAAATAATCACTACTTCTTAAATATATTGCCAGATTAAGTTCTTTCTTTTTAACATTTACATTAAATTGGTATTTACAAAGACAGGCTGGTAATGCTGCCTTATGAATTGTAGAACAATCCCATAAATCTATTATAATGCGGCGACTTGATGGTTCAGTTTTAATAAGATTAATTACATTAGCAAGTTGATCATATCCTACACTATTCGCATTACCAGCATTATAATCTTCCCAACATCCTCTATATTCGCCACCAAAATGCCGAAAATTAAATCCATATGTTTGACCCATATCACCTTCATCATAATTTTGCAGACCTCGCTTATCTAGAAATTCACGTGTTGTATTTCCATCCCAAACGTGAATCCCTTTTTCTTGCAAAATCTTATTGTCTGTTTTACCAGATAGATAAAACATAAGTTCTTCAAATATGGCTCGAAAGAACATACGCTTAGTAGTACATAATGGAAATGAATCACGCAAATCATATTTCAACATTGACCCGAATATGGATAAAGTCCCTACTCCAGTACGATCATCATTGCTAGAACCATTTTCTAATATATTGCGCATTATTGATAGGTAGTCATTTTCTTGAGTATAAAATGGTTTAATATTTATCATGAATTCATAATTAATAAAACGATATAATAATTCATCAACTGATTTTGAATTATAAAAAGGCGATACACGTGTAATAATTGCAGAATCATTAATCTTAGGAAAAAATGTATCACCTGTGTATTTTAGTTTTAGTTCTTGATTTTTATCTTGTAATTTATATTGTTCTTGTTCTTTAGTTAAATAAATTTCTGTTGCATTAATAGAATATGGCAAACCCAATTCACTACACATTTCAATAGCTTTATTATAAATTTGAGATCCTCCAATTATATAATATGTAAAAGCTTGATGAATATATTCTTGTCTATTAGAAGGCATTTTAGATAATAACAATTCTTCTAATTTAATATATTCGCTATTTTCTCCATTATTAAAAAAATTATTCCAATTAGTAAATAACATACCTGTTTTTGAATCTAACAATTTACTATCATATTTTGCATTTTCTTTTGTTATATATTGTATATCATTAGATAAAATAATATTAAAACGTTCAGTTAGAGGTCGTCTTTTTTCTGGTATAGATTCCCATGTTTTACGACCCATAATAACTATACTATATGGATACTCAATTGACTTTGGTATTGTAAGTTCTTTAAAATGTTTAATATCTTCTTGAATAACCCAAGGAATAGTTCCATTATTACCAATGTACTGTTTTCCAAATGTGTAGGCTACTACTAGATTTAGTTTTTGATTAAATTGTTTTGGTGTTTGTGACATTTTATTAATTTATAACTTTTATAACTTTATTTTTTATAACTTTATTTCTTTAATCTAGATATATATTTAAAAATATTGTTTATATTTAAAAAATGAGAAAAATTATAATTTAATATTTTTTTTGGTTTTCTTGGTTTTCTTGGTTTTCTTGGTTTTCTTGATTTTCTTATTTTTTGATTTTCGAAAACCTCCTTTTTTAGTATTTAATTTCATTTTATTAAGTCCTTCTACCAATCTTCCTAATGGAGATTTATTACTTTTTTTCATAATTTGACTAGCTACTTTAGCTCTTTCCCTTTCCCTTTCCCTTTCTTTAATTTCTTCTTCTTTTTCTCTTTCTCTTTCTTCATTATTATTATCACGAGAACGCTTTGATGGCATTTTTATATAATAAATATTTGTAAATATTATTTCCTTATTATTTACTAATATTTAATTTATTACAAATAATAAAAATTTGTCTATAATAAATAAAAATATTATTTAGATATTCCATCATACAAAAAGTCCCCAGAACCAAACTGGCATTTATCATTATTCAGATATTCCATCATACAAAAAGTCCCACTATGCAATAAAACTGCCCTACCTGCAGCCCAACTAAAACCTTTATAAAATTGTATTAAACCACCATTTTTATAAATGCTATTTATGATACTTATAATGCTTTTATTGTTTTCTTTTTCAGATTGCAAAATAGTTTTTATTTTATCTTGTGGATATATAAATATCCATGAAGTAATTCCAGAAATTCCACCATAAATGAATGAACTACTATAATCAATCTTTTTATTATGTATTGTAAAATTTTTCTTTTTCAAGTATTCATATGTTGAAAAATAAATAGCAAATCCTGGAGCTTCTCTTGTGAAAGTTGCACTTAATCCTCTAAACAGAAATTTAGTATTAATATCTTTAAATGTAAATACTTGTGAATTTTGTTTTAATATTTTAATTCTTTCATAAGGCGTTACAATAAAGCTTGCAACTAGGCCAGATATTGCTCCAGATAAAGGTATATTATCAGTTTTTGAAAACATATAATTATATGTACCAAATACAATTGCTTTTTCGAGACCAACACCTAATAATGGAGCGCTTATACCTTTATAAAAATTTGTAAAAGATGGTTTAAAACTACTAAATTTATTACCATTTTGAATATGGGTTTTAATAGTATCAATTGGATGACTTATTATAACACCACACATACCACTTATTCCGCCATTTATATATTTAGTTATTATAGATTTGTTTTTTTCGGGATTATATTTATCTTTATTATCGTTATCTTTTTTATTATCCTTGTCCTTGTCCTTGTCCTTGTCCTTGTCCTTATCCTTATCCTTATCTTTACCTCCATTATTACAATCATCAAAAAAATATACATCTGACGATATAGGTTTTGGATAAATTACATTTCTTAATTTTGTAGCCATAGTAGCACCAAAAAATATATGAATATATATATGAATTATATTTTTATTTAATTATTTATATACATACTCAATTTTTATATTAGAATAATTATAATTGAAATTAGAATTTAATGATTTAATTTTATAAAAATTGAATTTTATTATATAAATTATATAATTAAATATTTAATTATTTAATTATTTAATTATATAAATTAATTTCTAAAGAAATGTCTGGTAAGTATTTTTTAGATAAATATGATATAACTTTTAGAAAAATAAAAGAAGAAAATGATAGATTAAAAAAAGAATTAGAAACTTTACTTAAAGAAACAGAAATTTTATCTAATGCCTATGATGATTTGGAAACTAAATATGATGATTTGGAAACTAAATATGATGATTTGGAAAATAAATATGATGATTTGGAAAAAGAAAATGATAGTTTGGTAGATAGTCGCGATGATTGGAAAGATAACTTTAATAAATTATCAAATATAATTGATAATTACCTAGATAAAAATGAATCTAATGAAACTAAATTAAAACGTAAATTTGAAAATGAATCAGAACCTATAGACAGTAATGATACTAAACGTATAAAAGTTGAAGCTATATTATCAAATACAAATACGTTATCAAATACATTAGATAACAAATATGATAACATTTCTGACGATGAAGATTAATCTAGATAACTTACAAAATAATTTTGTCTCATTTTTCTTTTCGGTCGGTGTAATATAGATTAAATTTTGCTAAGCTCCTTATAAATTTTTAAATGTTGTCTAGAAACATCTTTCAATAAATCTTCATTTTTTTTAATATAAGACTTTAATTCATTATAAATATTTTCAAATGTTAACTTTGGTATTAAATTATTTATATCATTTTCTGTCATATCATAATATTCTACAAAACATTTACCATAAGATCCAAAGAATTTTTTATATTTATTACTGTTAGTTTTACTTTCTAGATTAAGCATTTTAATAGCCTTATTTAAATCTTTTTTAGTTTTGCATTCTATTTCTACATATAATGGTATACCCGGAATAGAATCAAATGCAACTTCACATTTATTTGTATCATATTTTCCTAAAGGTAAAATCCATATTTCTCTCATAGTTTCATGATATGATTTTTCAGTTAAGTTTAATGCACCTAGAAAGGCTTTACCATTTTCAAAATTATCCTTAATAGTAACTTCATATTCTTCTGGAAACTGAGAATCTTTATATATTTTTGCAGTTAATTTTGTTTGATTTCCTTCGTCTCTAACACGAACATATCCTCTTTTAACGTCACATAATCCATACATACATCTTTTGTATAATGTATTTGATTGAGTCATTTTTGCACCTAGAGATTTCATTTTTTCTATTAATTCATCCTTATTTATATCTAGAAATTTAGCTTCAAATTCAATTTCCATAGGTTTTTTCTGTGTTATTTTTTTATTATTTTTAATACCAGATTTTTTACTAGATTTTTTAGTTTTAACCATTTTTAAGATTATATATACTTATCTTATATTTAATAAATATATAAATATATAAATAAAAATATAAATATAAAATTAATAAAAATAGTATTCTAGAATAATATTTATGTTGAATTGCTTTCTAGAATATCAATTATTTCTAATATAATATCTTTATCACATTCATTATAAAAATCTAAATCATCTTTTTGCTCTTTAAATTTAGCAATAATATTACTAAATAAAGTACAATCGATACCATTATTAAATAATACTCTAATAGTTTCTACAGTTTCTTCATCAATATTACAATTAAATATATTTTCAATATGTTCTTCATCTAGTAAATATATCATGTCCCTATCATATTCTAAAATACTATCAACTATTGTTGAACAACAATATTGAACAGCTGTAATAAATGTATTTGATTCTGGAATATATCCTAATTCACAAAAATATCTATAAGTATCATGATTGCATAAAGTTATACAACTAGAAAGAACTTCATCTGTAATTTCTAGATTAAGTTCATTAATAAATACATCAATAATATCTGTTAAATTATAACATATAATATAATCTAAATATGTATTAATTTCAATATTATTATTACCAAAACGTGGCGCATCAAGCAATAATGATTCTGGTTCTAATTCAAACTTTTGAAAACATTTTAAAATTTTATTTGTATCTTCATTGTCTAATGCATCTAGAATAATATCATAATCTTCTAATGAAATAAATGACATTTTACTTAATAATTTATAGAATAAATTTAGAATAATATGTATATAAAATGTATAATATATTTTATATAATAATATATTTTTATATACAATAAATAAAAATTAAAAATAAAAATTAAAAATAATAATACAAAAATATAATACAAAAAAATAATACAAAAAAATAATAATAAATATCAAAACTAAAACCAATTATATCTAGAATACAAATCGAGGATTAGCAAAATTAACTTTTTTATATTTAATGTTTTTTAATGCTTTACCTGATGATGAATTTTTAACAATCCATTTATCTAAATTTGGCAAATAATAATAAAAAGGACTATCATATGGACTAATACCTGCATCATATTTAATTCTATAATCTTCTACAGTTTTAATAGCATCTTCTACAGTAGAACATAATTTACTCATATTACTTTCATGAACAATTGAAAAATCAGAATCAGCATCAACTCCAATTACTAATGTCATTATGTATGACCATCTTAATAAATCATAAATATTATTTGCAACCAATTCAAATTTATTAATAATAATAGAATCATCTAAATACAATGATAATTCTTCATTATCGCACATTTTTTCATAACAATTAGGTTCTAATTCAGAATAAGCTTTATATAAATTATTTTTAATTATTTCAATTAATTCTAATTTTGTCTTGCTAGATATATTAAATCCTAACATTTCACTAGCGACACTTTTAATTTTTTGAAAATTACTAAGGTTTTGAGAAGAATTATTCACAAAATTATTTGTAATTAAATTAGTTTTATCAATAAAATCATTAGTTAAATTATTATTTATATAATATTCTAAGTTTTTTTGAAGCTTGATATTAAAATAATCATCAATTGCTATACCAAGAACATCTGCCATTCCATAAACAACATATAAAATATCAGCACATGCATCTCTCTGTTCAATTATATTATTATCTATAATTGCATCATTTAATTCATCTAGTTCTTCTTTTATAAGTGCAAGTCTTAATTTTATTATAGATGGACAATTAACAAAAATATATTTTCTTATATTTTTTAAAGGATTATATTTTATATTACCATTAGAATCTTCTTCATAACAAGAATATTCTGTAGGTTCTTGTGAAACCATATCAAAAGCTCTGTTAAATTCCATTACTTTGCAAAAATTAGTTTTTACATTTTTATTTTCTATATTATTTTCTATATTATTATTTTCCATTTTTTAGAATATTTTTTATAAAGCAGTAAAATTATTATAGTAATATATTAAATACAGTTTTATATTATTGTTTTATATTATTTTTTTTATATTATTTTATTTTTAATATAAAATCATTTTCATATATTCTAAATAAATTAATATCGTATGATTAAAATAAAAATGTCTCAAATGAATATTTTATCTAATAGTCTATTAGCATGTCCAAATTGTATTAAAGTATTATATTATTATGATTATTTATCACATATAGAAATATGTAATGCAAACAATATAAATAATGTAAATAATGATGTGGAAACCGAAATTGATAATGAATATAATGAATATAATGAAGAATATAATAATGAATATTTTAATAATATAAATTCTGGAATAGTTACTGAAGAAGATTTATATAATTCAATGATAGATAGAAATTTTGTTAATGAATCAAATGATATTACAACAAATAATAGTGTGAATGATATAGCAAATGATATTGGATTAGGTATTGAAAACTTATCTTTATATAGTACAAAAATACCTATTAATAATGATTCGTATTGCGTTATTTGTATGAATACAAATGTAAATATTGCAAATACACAAAATACTTTTTATTTAATGAAATGTATGCATTCATTTTGTGATTATTGTAGTAGAAAATGGTTTGATTTTAAAGCTACTTGTCCTTTATGTAAAACTAATATGAGAAAAATATAAAATTAATAAATAATTTTTTTTTTAAATTTTTAAGTTTTTACTTTTTATTTTATAAAATAATATAAAATAATAATTTATAATAATTTATAATAATTTATAATAATTTATAATAATTTATAATAATTTATAATATAATAAATTTTAAAAATATTATATATTTATTATAATAAATAAAATATAGATAAATAATAGATAATTATTATAAATAAATTATATTTAATAAATATAATAAATAATATAATAAATACAAAAATGAATAATACTAATAGTACTACTATACAAGATTTAGTTGGTAAATTACCAATAACACTTTTTTTTTCTCAATTACCAGATAGAAAACAAGCATTAAAATATATTGAATGGCTTTATTCTAATAAACCTGAATCAAAGGAAATGGATCAAGATAAATTTTTCCGTGAAGTAATAAGTAAAGAATTACGTCTTGTATCTATGAAAATTATTGAAATTGAAATTTTATTTATGGTTGGATTACAAAGAATTACATTAGAAGATTTTACATTAGATAATGAAAGTTTAATTAAAAAATTAATAAATGAAAATTCTGATAAAAATGATTTAGATTTAATGTATAGAATACTAGCACAGATTATGACTAAATTACCTATGGATTTAAGAGAAAAAGTTATGGGGAAACATAAATTACAAATATTTCAGAATATTTCAAGATTTATTAATATGGAACCTAAACTTTTAGAAAGATTTATTGCTTTTGACCCTTCTTTAAATACTCCTGTAACTATGGAATTAGATTCTTCAGATTATAATACATTAAATCAAAAATATTTAGATGAATTAAAAAAATATCAAGATTCTCAACCGTATGTTGAAAGTGATAGCATGCAATATGGAAACTTAGCAACTGCTATGCTAAATTCTGAACCAATATCTACAGATTCAGGTGTTTTAAAAGGACAATATATCGATACAAATCCTGAAATTATGATTGGTGCTAATGATAATAAAATATATTATTTTGATTCATCTAGTGGTACAATTAGTGAAATACAAATATCTGGTCAAAACCAAATACCAGTTTCATTAAATGATATCGCTAATATTTTACAAGAAAACAAAGTAGATAAAAAACAAATTGATAGTTTAATTAGTAGTTTGCAAACAACTACTACAAATCCAAATACAACACCTACAACTACACATCCAATTAGTTTTTTAAATAGTATTCTATCTGTATTTAGTTCTAAACCAACTGAAGCTCAACCAACACAACAATGTCAACCAATACAATCAAATCAACCTACAGCACCATCGCCTCCTATGTTTTTATTAAAACAAAATGCAATGCAAAAAAAACAAAATCCTTCACAAAATATGCCAAATTATAATTCTACAAATAATCCTAATTATTCAAATTCTTCAAACCCTTTACAAAATAATTCTAATTATAATGCTTTTTTAGCTCAAAGATCTAATAATCCTAATTATAATCCTATAAATTCTACAGATTTATCACAACAATACGATCCAAATTCAAATTATAATGTTTGTTTAACACCTAATCCACCTCAAAGTTGTTTTGCTACAAATCCAAATTCAACTAAGCCTAATTCTACAAATCCTAATTACAATCCTAATCTAAATCCTAATCCTACTCTAAATCCTAATCTAAATCCTAATCTAAATCCTAATCCTACTCTAAATCCTAATCTAAATCCTAATCCTAATCCTAATCCTAATCCTATTTACAATCCTAATTACAATCCTAATTACAATCCTAATTACAATCCTAATTACAATCCTAATTACAATCCTAATTACAATCCTAATTACAATCCTAATTACAATCCTAATTATAATTCTGATTATAATTCTGATTACAATCCTAATTATAATCCTAATTACAATCCTAATTACAATCCTAATTACAATCCTAATTACAATCCTAATTATAATTCTGATTACAATGACACTAATTATGGTCCTAATTATATTCCTAATTATGATCCTTATAATTATGATTCTTATTTAGCTCAACGAAATTTTAATTCTGAATATGATCGTAATCGTAATCGCAATCCTATTGTAACTTATAAATCAGAATCTAATTATGATGTTTGTTTAACACCTAATCCACCTCGAAGCTGTTTCCCTACAGAACAATCATTAACTACATCTACACAACCTTACACTACACAACCTTACACTACACAACCTTACACTACACAACCTTACACTACACAACCTTACACTACAAATCCAGGTACTACACAACCTTACACTACAAATCCAGGTACTACACAACCTTACACTACAAATCCAGGTACTACAAAACCAGGTAGTACAAATCCAGGTAGTACAAATCCAGGTACTACAAATCCAGGTACTACAAATCCAGGTAGTACAAATCCAGGTACTACAAATCCAGGTACTACAAAGAACCCTACATCTACACAAATATCACCTTTTAGTAATATGAATTCTAATAACAATAACGAAATAATAAATATAATTGATAAAAAAAATAATGATATTGAAAAAGTAGCAATTGCATTTGTTACTGTAATTGTATTATTATGTTTATTGGTAATATTCAATTCTATTAGAAATAAAAATGGTTTAATTAAAATTAAATAAATTATTTCATATATATAATTTGATTATTAGTTTTATCATATACTCCTAAAAATATACCAATATCTTGGTCTTCAGTAATTTGATAAACATTATTTTTTTTATCCATAAAATAATCAACATTATTTAATTCAAATATATCAATATCATTTATATCTGCAATTATTTCTGGATATTTTACATCAATTATTTCTTTATTTTCATCTTCTTTAGAATAAATTAATTCTGTTTTCTTTTTTTTTATTTTATTTGAATCTGATTTTTTTTTAGATTTTTTTTTATCATCAACTATTGCATCAACTATTTTTTCTTCTTTTATTTCTTCTTTTATTTCTTCTTTTATTTCTTCTTTTATTTCTTCTGGTATTTCTTCAATAGATTTAGATTCTTCTATTTCATTTTTTGTAAGTTTCTTTATATTTTTTTTTGATGGTTTATCTAAAGATTCAATGTTTTCTTCTTTTTTATTTTTTATAGATATTTTTTTAGATTTACTTTTAGTAGCTTCTGGTATTACTACTTCTGGTATTACTACTTCTGGTATTACTACTTCTGGTATTACTACTTCTGGTATTACTACTTCTGGTATTACTACTTCTGGTATTACTACTTCTGGTATTACTACTTCTGGTATTACTTCTATAGATTTTTTATTTTCAATAAATCTTATCCGTTGTTCAAGCTCTTTTATTTTTAAATCGCGTTCTTTTATTTGTTTTGCTAAATTCATTGTAATAGAAACATTCATATAATTTTTATCATCAAAATTTTTATTTTCTAGCTCTTTTTTTAATTTTTCTAATTCATCATTTTGTTTATTAAATTTATTTTCGATTGATTTTATATTATCATTAAGTGATTCAGTGAATTGAAATATAAATTCTTTCAAATCAATACTTATATCATTTATAATAGTATTTAATTTATTATTAGTTAAATCGATTTTTGAAATAAGAATATCATTATTATCATTAATAAATTTAATTTCAGATATTTTATCAGCCATTTTATATAATAAAATAATATTTGTTTTATTAATATTTATTTTGTAGATATTTGTAATTATTATATTTGATATAAATTTTATCTTTAAGTTTCAATTTTATTTTAGACGTATAAAAATTGATAATAAAAATAATAAAAAATAGTAATAAATAAAATAATAAAAATAAAGATTATTTTACTTATAATGGAATCTTATTATGTAGTTAAAAAAGGTTTTAAAACTGGTATATTTAAAACTTGGTCAGAATGTAAAATTGCAGTTGAAGGTTTTAGTAATCCATTTTTTAAAAAATGTAATTCTTTTCAAGAAGCATCGGATTTCTTTAAAGATGATACAATAGAACCTAAATTTCATAATGCAAAAGCTTTGCCATTTAAGTCTGGAAACCAAAAGGATAAAAATAATACAGAAATTGTTACTAAAACTAATAGTTTTAGTAATGATAAAATAAAAGATATGGTAAAAAATATAAAAAACTCACAATATTGTGAAGATTTAAATTATAATGTTGAAAAATGGAATATTATTGAAGATGAAATTTATATATTTACAGATGGATCTTCTAGAAAATCTCAAGATTATTTTAATAGTGGTATTGGTGTTTATATTGGATATAATTGCACTAACATAAAAGAACAATATAATAATAAAACTAATAATCAATGTGAGCTAATGGCTATGGACTATGCTTTTAAATTAATTGTTAGATATTATAGAGAATTAGTCCAGATAGGAAAACTAATAAAAATTGTAAGTGATAGTGAATATACTATTAAAGCTTGTTCAATTTGGCTTTCTGCCTGGAAACAAAATAATTGGAAAACTGCAAAAGGAGAAGATGTTAAAAATAAAGAAATAATTGAAAGTATTGATGGCAGTATGTTAAGAATTAAATTAATAAATAGTAAATTAGCATCTGATAAAAAAATAAAAGTTAAATTAATACATATAAATAGCCATCAACAATGTCCAGATATAAATGATAAAAATGCATTTAACATATGGTTTGGTAATTATGTTGCTGATTCATTAGCGCAAAATACAATATAAAATATATAATTTATAATATAAAATATATTTATTTTTTTATATTTTTATATTTTTATATTTTTATATTATTATATTATTAAAAATATTGCAATTTAGTTTTCGTGTAATATTTTGATTATTAGTTTCTGTTTTTAGTTTAACATATAGTTTATATAACAATTATAAATATTAAATATGAATAAAATAATTAATATTAATTCTACAAATAATACTAATACTACTAATACTACTAATAAAAATCATACTAAAAAAAAAGATGATTTACAAAAGAAAGCGGAAATCAAAGCAATTATGGAGAAATATAATCTTAAACCTTCGAAAAAAAGTAAAATTAATGAAAATAGTAAAACAGATTATGTAATTAAACCTAAAAATGAAAATCAAATAATACATATTACAAAACAGCCTGTTATACAAAAACAACCTGAACAAAAACAACCTGAACAAAAACAACCTGATATAGAAAAACAGCCTGTTATACAAAAACAACCTGATATAGAAAAACAACCTGTACAAAAACAACCTGTTATACAAAAACAACCTGTTATACAAAAACAACCTGTTATACAAAAACAACCTGAACAAAAACAACCTGAAAACAATTCCAATATAACAAGGGAGAATGAGGTGATGAAACCCTCGATACAAATGATTATTAATAATGATAAGAAAATAGAAGAAAATAAAAAACTAGAAATGCCTAAAGCTATAATAAGTAAAAATATAATGCATCCTAAAGATTTTATGAATTCTAGTAATATATATAATATAATACCTAAAATAAATCCATCTAAAAATTATAGTCATTTAAATAAAAATATAAATACAAAAAATACTACAAAAAATGACAATAAACTATTAAATAATTATAAATCATTTGAACCTAAAATTAATAATAATTTACAATATAATAATTCTTCTTCTATAAATTATGCTTCTAGAGATAATATCTCTAATAATCAGATTTATAAAAGTATTAGTATAAATCCTAATTTATCTGAGCAAGAATCGCAAATTTATAAAGGTGGTAGTAGTAGTACTGATAGTAGTAGTAATAGAAATCTAACTAATACAAAAATAATTAATAAAATTAACACTAATGATGATATAAATCCATTAAATAATAATATAAGTAAATTAGAATTAAAAAGACAATATATACAAGAACAACAAAAAAAAGAATTTGAAAAATTAAAATATAAAAAAGAACAAATACAAAAAATAAATAATCGTAAAAAAGAAATTGATTTAATTAGAAGTATTGAATTTGAAAAACAAAAATTACGTATGATAGAAAATAAGCAAAATGAATTAAATAATATAATAATTAAACAAACGCGTCCAGAGATAAATATGCAATCTCAAATACAAACACAAAAACAAATTATTTATAATATTGATTCTAAAAGAACAAAAAAAAATTTCAATAATATTAATATTAATAAAAATAATGATATTAAGGTAGATGTTATAGATGTAGTTGATGTAGTAAAAAATAAAAATAATAATATAAATACTAAAATAGATACAGTAAAAATAATTGAAAAAAGAACAGACAAAACAAATGAAAAAAATACAGAAAAAGTAAATGACAAAGTAATTGAGAAAACTATTGTAAATAATACTAAATTAAATATAGAAAATTCTAATGAACCTTATAAATATTATATTAAAAAAGATTTTCCTAATTTAAAATGGCCTACAAAAAGTGAATTATATAATTCAGAATCATTTACAGATAATTTATCAATTTCATTATCTATTCAACCTATATTTAGCAATAAAAATATGTTAAAAGATAATAATAATCTAGAAGACATTAAACAAATACTATTAAATACATATAATTTTAAACATATTAATAATTTTAAAGATAATTTAGTTAATTGTATTTATAAAATTCTACAATATGATAAAATAAACATTATATTATAATAAAATATATTCTAAAAAATATATTCTAAAAAATATAGTATTTAATTATAAAATATAATATATAATAAATATAATATAATAAATATAATATAATAAATATAATATAATAGTAATTAAAATTAAATATGTCTTCTAAAACAAATCCAAATCCAAATCCAAATAAAAATACAATAAATGATTTATTAAATCACATAGTAAAAGAAAAAGATAAACTTGATAAATTAACAAAAACTGTAGTAAGCACTAATAAAAAATCTAGTCATAAATCTATAAGTACAAAAAAATTAGTTAAAAATAATAATAGTAATAGTAATAGTAATAGTAATAGTAATAGTAATAGTAAAACTTCTAAATCTAGTAGTATAGATAAAATTCACAGTTTAGATAAAATAAATATATCTGAATCAGATATAATAGATGATAAAGAATTTGATGATTTAGAATTAGAAAAAATATCACCAGAAACAAGTAAAAAAATTCTAGAACTTCTTAAAAACTATGTTAAAATGGATAAATCATTTCGCCTTAAGCATGAATCTTTAAAAACACTATACAATGCATATCTAGCATTATACAATAAATATAAAGATAATTCAAAAGCATTAAATGACAAGCAAGATGAAGTAAAAGATGCAGAAATATTAAAAAATATTCATTCTGAAATGAAAGATAATAATAGTAATTTATTTAGAGAAAGACTTATTATACTAAAGAAAATTAAAGAAACACCTGATATTCAACCAGAAATTAAAAACAAAATTTGCGGTCGCCTTCTCGTTATTTTCAAAGCACCTCCTGTTTCTAATTATACACAATTACCTATGTTAGAACAACCTCCTAATTTACAAACTACACCACAAGTAGAAGAAAAAATAAATATAAAAGAGTTGGATGATGCATATCTCCAGAAACATAATGAATTAATGACAGTTTATAAAGCTTACCAGAATCTATTTAATGTAGTTTTAAATTACAAAGACCAATTAGATAAATATAAATTATTACCCACCGGTAGTTCTATATCTAGATCTCATATGGACAAATTAATTAAAGACCAAGGATTTGTTATGGATATGATTGATAAAATGCAAGACCAACTTGTATCTAAAAATATTATTTCTAATTTAGAAAAAGTTCCTGTTAATCCAGTTACTAGCCATCCTGAAAATATTGGTACATTTAATAACACTATGCGTGACCAAATTAAACATATTATAGATAGACAAGTAGAAGTTAAACCTGATATGAAAATGAAAATAGAAGATTTATTAAATCAATATAAAGATTGTGATAGCAATGATAAATTTTGCCAATCTGGAAGACAATTATTATTACTTAAAAAAATGTAATTATTTTATTTTATTTTTATTTTTATTTTATATGTTTATATTTTTATTTTTTATGTTTTTTATATTTTTTTTATATATGTATTATAATTAAATAAGCAAATAATTGTAAATAAATTTTAAGAATGGCAACACCAACACAATCTCCAGCAAAAAAAAATTATAAAGTTGAATATGAAATACCACCATTATTAACCAAAACACCACGCCAAATACAAACATATATGACCACGCCTGAAAATAAAGCTTTATATGAACCTGATCCTAAAGATGAAACACAAGTAATTAATGACGATTTATTGCAAATTATTAGTAAAGGTATAGATAATATAGTTTTTAATTTAAAAACAAAATTAGGTAATAATTTTGAAGAAAGTAATGATAAAGCTTCCGAAATTAGTAGTTTTTTAGATGCATTGAAAACACAAATAGATACGGGAACATTTATGATTGGTAGGAATAATGATAGGACTATTGCTAATGATGCAATAAGCATTGATATAGATCCTAATAGAAATCATACAGTTAACCCTAATAAAATGCTATTTTATAGACAAGATATTGATCGTAATATTGACTATGATAATATTAATATTAAACCTGACCATGAGTTTAAAAATTTAGATAATAATTATGATTCTATTTTAAAACCTGATGTACAACATAAGGTTGATGCAGGTATTATACAATCAAATGATGCTGCTGAAATTAATAGAAGGCTTTTAAATTGTCAAAATTTAGAGTTTTTATATTTGAAAAAACACGATGAAATTATGAAAATATTTGAATTTACAATAAATCTATTTGATAAATATAAATATGCTATTAAAGTTATATTATTTTTATTGAAAAATTTAGTATATAAAGAACCTGGTACTGGTACTACACCTACAATAGATTTACCTTTACCAATTATTAGCAATATTAAAAAATTAGTTGAAGACCAAAATAAAGTTCAAGGTATAATAGATAATATGAAAACTTCACTTGATAAAAATGATAATAAAAATTTTAAAGATGATGAATCGCATATAGAAGAAAGATTAATAAATACAAAAAATAAACAACCAATAAGAAATCCAAATCCAAATCCAAATCCTCCATAATACCAATATATAATATATAATATATAATATATATAAAACAACTAATTCCCAAACACAAACATTACAAATAATATAATAGCTACATATATAATCATTCCAGCATCAATTGGTTTACCTAATATAATTATTTGTTCTCCCATAAAACTAAATATTGTATATATAAAAGCAAATGTCATAATAAATGCACCAATAGTATTATATAATAAATTATTTCTAACTACATCGCCAGCCTGAAATACTCCTGCAAAAATAATAGTTATTGCAAATACACCAATAAAACCACCAAATATAACAAAAGCTTCATAATTTGTAATCCAATCTAAAAAACCACCTTTTGAACTAGAAGATGATTTTGTTATTCGTGTATTCATTTTACAATATTTTACAATATTTTATGTATTATATTTTTTATATATTATTATCTATATATATTTATTTTTGTTTTCTTTATTTCATTTAATTGATTTAATTGATTTATTTGATTTATTTGATTTAATTGATTTATTTGATTTATTTGATTTAATTGATTTATTTGATTTATTTGATTTATTTCTTTTCAACAAGTTTTATAATATAATTAGTAAAAAAAAATATAAATTAATATATATTTATTATATAATAACTGTATAATATAAAACGAAAAATGAGCATAATTAATGAACTTTGTGAATTTTTAGTAACACCAATGTCTAGATGGTTATTATTATTTTTAGGTCTTTTTGTTACAATACTACAATATTTAAATACTCCACAAAGATATAGTTTTAGAATAGCTCAATTTAATATAACATTTAAATGGTATATGTATATTTTATGTATGTTTAATTTATTTACATCATCATTAACAACAATTGGTCAATGGAGTACAATACCATTCACTGATGCTTTACCAGATTATTGGTATGTATATTTATTTGTATTACTATTTGCTATTATTACTCAAATTACAATAGATACAAAACAAATAACTGACGATGGTAATCTTAATCCACCTCCTGGATATATGTATCCTCAAAAATATAGAGTAATTATAGCATATGTTAGTGTAATTATAGATACATTATTAATGTTACAAATATATATATATAATGGTATTGCAGATGTATCTAAAAAAACCTTATTAAGTCAATATGTTCTAGAAAGATTTGGTGGCTGGATTGATGGTAATAAATTAGATTTTATTTTTGAATGGTCAGGAATGATTGATGTATTTATAAAAATATATATATTATTATTACAAAGCAGTTTCTATGCTTGCGATTATGGATTACCTTCTAGTTGGAATGCTTAATTTATTTGAATAAATTATTTCTTAATTGAATTCGAAAGCTTACTAAGAAATTGTATTTCATTTTTGAGCATTTTATAGAGTTTATCTATTATAATTTGATTTTCATTTGTATTAGTTTTATTTATTTTATGTGTTTTTATTCTATTATCTTTATTATCTTTATCTATATTATCTAATTCAATGTCTCCAAATGGACAATTTTCGTGAAGTATTATTTTTGATTTTTTACTATTATGTTTATTCATACCGCCATTCATACTATCATTCATAATTATTTTACTTTTTGACAATATATCGTCTTCGATTTGTTTATTTGCATTTTGAATACTTATTGATTCTAATGATTCTCCAGAATGCTTATCTTCATCATCTAAACTTTTAAACAATGCACAACTTCTATTAATATAATATACTGATGAATTGTAATCAGCTACTAATTCATTTAATGCATCATAATCTGGAAACATAGTTTTATTTATAAAAAAAGCTTGATGAAACTCTCTAATTATATTTTTGTAAATTATATTTATAGGTATTGTTTCACCTAATTGCGATGTTGATTTTTTTAGATTATATTCTACATGACGAATTAATTTCTTTGAAGCATCTAGAAATACTTTATTATTTGCTAATGTACCATTAAAAAACTTTTTTATAATATGTACTCTAATAAATTTTATCATATATTTATAATATTTATATAATGATTCAACAGGTACAAGAACAATACCATTTGGCAAATCTTCAATTTCAAGCAATTCTGCAAATTTTAACATATATATTATATCAACTTGCAAACATTTAACTGAAATAAAACGACAATTATTTTTACAATATTTAGTATTTATTATATCAGATATATTGATATTTTGTTTTACTAAATTTTCATATTTTATATTTTTATCTAATATAGTCTTATTATTCATAAAATAATATGAAAAAAACGAAGGAGTATGTATATTAGGATATATAATTTTAGTATCACTAAATATTATTGTTAATCTAGATTTATCCGAATAAGGTATAATTAAATTTATATATTTTAAACTATAACTTATTTTAGTTGTTATTAATATATCTGGATCAATTAGTTTTTTCATCATTAAATTATAAGTATCATTGTATGATAAATCTGTTATATCAAAAAACTCTTTTTCTTGTCCTTTTTTAATAATTACTTTTATTTTATAAGACTTTAAAACACCAAATCGCCTCTGTTTTAATTTAATAAGATTTTGTCTATTAACATTATAGTCACCTCCATTTTGATTATCTATTATTTTTGATTTAGTTTTTGATTTAGTTTTTGATTTAGTTTTTGATTTAGTTCTTGATTTAGTTCTTGATTTAGTTTTTGATTTAGTTTTGCTTTTAGATTTAGATAAATTATTTTTTAATGTATGCTTTTTAAATGGTTCTGATGATTCAAATATAACCCTACTATAATCGATAATTTCTTTAGTAATTTGTTTTATATAAAAACAAATTAATATATTTATATATTTAAAAATAGATAATACTTTATCTATTTTGAAAGATTGATTTGTAAAATTATTAATTTCAGTTGTATAAACTTTTATATCAATATCATCTGTTTCAGTAAATAACATTTTATTCATTTTATTTGGTATATTCATATTAAAAGCATATCCGCCCATAATTACAGGCATTGTTTTATTATCTGTTTTTATATTTCGTGATTGTAATGGATAATATTCTTCAATAAATAGATTTAAAATAATACTATGAATTTGTGATGATAATACTGGTTGTCTAACATTGGATTTAGAATATAATTCATACATTTTATATTTAATTTTGTTTATTAAATTAGGTTGAAAACCAAAATTATTTTTCATTTTACCTTCAATAGTAGGATATATATGGTAATGTATATCATCTTTATCTGTTTTATTCATTTATAATAATTATACTTATAATATATTATTATATATTAATATATAAATATTATAAAATTATTATTAGATTATTTATAAATATTATTCACTTAAAAATATTAATCTTTAATTAATCTTTAATAATCTTAATAATTTTATTATATTCAACATATATAATGAATAATGATAATGATGATAATAATGAATACTATAATGAATACTATAATGAATACTATAATGAAAACAATGAAAACATTGAAAATACAAATATAAATGATAACTATTCTAAATCTAATGTAATTAATCTTTATGATAATTTTTTTGATAATCAAGTAATTTATGAAAATGACAATTATTTTACAAATATATATAGAAAATCTAAAAATGAAATAAATATTGAATTCTCAAAATATATAATAAAAAATTGTAAATATTTAATTTCATATGATAACAACAAAATAATATTTAACTTGCAACGTATTGGTAATATAAAAAATATACTTGATAATTTACAAAATATTAACAAAAAAATATTCAATAATTTAGCATATAAAATACATAAAGATAAAATGTTTGTAATTCTAAATAAATTTAGAGTTTTAATGATGAATAAAGGATATTATTTTGATTTTGATAATTATAATTACATATTATATGATTTTAAAAATAATAAAAATATAGAAAAACAAAACATGAATAACAAAGAAGAAATATATTTTATTAAAATGAAATCTATTATTGTTAAAATTAATATTAATATTAATATTAATATAAATATTAATAATCGAATCAGTAATTCTGAAGGTGATACATACATTATGTTTATTTGTCATAATGATAAATTATTATATTATTTATATTAAGTATATTAAGTATATTAAGTATATTAAGTATATTATTTGTATTAATTTTCTTTAGAAACATATGTATAAGTAGCAAATGTTACTAAAATTGCTACAACTGCATATGCTAAATAATACATAGGGCTACCATCATTAAGTTGAAGACTCTTATTAAGAAAATATTTACAACATTCATTAGAAGCTAATGCAGAAAATACAACAAGACCAAGAATAATCCATTTCTTATCATTCATCATACCAGATCCATGTGTGCCATCTGAAAAACCTTCAGTATGAGTTGCAGGAACAAATACAGCTGCTGGACCTGGTGCAGTAACTTGTTTTGCAGGTTTTTGTTGTTGTTGCTGAACTTGTACATTAGGAATAGTTTGAATAATAGTTGTAGGAACTGTAGTTGTCATAGTAGTTGCACCCATAGTGCTACCAGAACTACCAGTACCCATAGAACCCATTGCACCATTTTGAGGATAACCAGAAGAAGTAGCATGGGTGTATTGATTTACACTTGCTGATCCTTGAGTTCCAAAAGGTGCCATCATACTAGCTTGAGAAAGATAGCTAGGTGTAGATTGCATATTTACATTATTAATTGGTGCGATAGTATCACAAGAGTCACATCCATTACCTAGTTCATAAAATCCCATTTTTATTATTTATATTTATTATTTATAATGTATTTATTTTTTTAAAAATTATTTATTTTTTATAATTCTTTTTTATTGTATATTATTATTAGAAAATATATTTTTTATAGAATATAAAAGAAATTAAAATATAAAAAATGAAAAATGAAAAATAAT
>Ga0214919_10003166_pt1 | contig 25143 bp, 38 predicted proteins | sample LL1503_MetaG_FD_177994 | JGI IMG/M metagenome (GOLD analysis project Ga0214919, IMG submission 177994) | Freshwater microbial communities from Lake Lanier, Atlanta, Georgia, United States - LL-1503 | ecosystem: Environmental > Aquatic > Freshwater > Lake | place: USA: Georgia | collected... | reverse complement strand
AAAAAATAGAATTTGTAATGGACACCGATTGGATGTTTGAAAAACCAATTGATAGGGAACATAAGGAATATAAGTTACTATCATATTTCCAACGTATGGGTGAAAAGTTAGATAACATGGAACTTTATCCTGGGTTTATAGAATTATCATTACATTTAGCAAACATACAAACACTTATCAGGGATAAGAAAATCATATATACAAACAAAAAATTTAATTCAGTTGATGACGAACTTTTAGTGAAAGATCTTAAAATTAAAAGTGTTCCTGAAATGTCAACTGATGAATATGAAGAATTCACAAAAATTTTACAATACACTGCACCAAGGATGACGGAATATTTCAATATTGCAAAATCTGTATGGACATTAGTTTATGATAGTATTGAGGCAAAATACAGGAAGAACAAAAAAGAAATTTTATCTAACAAAGGTTTCTTTTTCCATTTGGATAAGAGAGACAACAAGTATTATGTTTGGGAGTATGAAGTATCTCCGGCAGCAAAAAAATCACCAGAAAATAAGACAAATGTTAAATTAATTTATTGTGATGATAAAAACAAATTGACAATACCAAAGATAATAACTACATTTTCTGAGACCGAAAACAAAACAAAGTTACCGGTGTTAGAAATGATTAGTAAAGGTGATTTCCCAATTGAAGAAACATTATTACCATTATTTAAAAGAAAAATAATAATGTTAATTAATCAAACGAGAAATTACAATATTGAACAAGAGGACAAGAAAAAAGAAAAAGAATTTTTAGAAGATTAAAAATGGGTTTTAACAAAAGATTTTTAAAGAAAGAAAACATCCTTAATCACCTTACAGATATTATGAATTATTTAGATGCCGACGCAGTGTTGTGTACGGATGAATTTTCACGCAATGTCTACAGAATGTTTAATGAGGGAAAAAACAAGGAAGAAATAATAAATTATATAAATAAAAACAAATGAAAGTTCGGTTAGAATATGTATGGATTGATGGGTATACACCTGAGCCAAACCTTAGAAGTAAGATTAAAATTGTGGACTATGAACAAATTAAAAATTGTTTAGTTCTAAATAATTTCCCTGAATGGAACTTTGATGGATCATCAACATTACAAGCGGAAGGTAATAGTTCTGATTGTATTTTAATACCTGTTAGACATTATTTTTGTGATAATACAAACACAATTTACGTGTTGTGTGAAGTAATGAATTCTGATGGTACACCACACAAAACTAACACAAGATCAAAACTAATTGGAGATCAAGAAGATTTGTGGTTTGGGTTTGAACAAGAATATTTTATCTACGATAGAAATAACAAATGTATTTTAGGACACAATGAAAACAACTTGGAACCACAAGGTAAATATTATTGTGGTGTTGGTGAATATGTTGCAGGAAGAGATTTTGTTGAGGAACATATGGATATGTGTTTAAAATACGGAATTGACATTACAGGGATCAACGCTGAGGTTGCATTAGGTCAATGGGAATACCAAGTATTTTCAAAAGGTAAATTAAAGGCAGGTGATGATTTGTGGATGACCAGATACTTTTTATATAAAATCTCTGAAAAATATAATTATGGGATTGATCTACATCCAAAACCAATTCAAAAAGGGGAGTGGAACGGGTCAGGACTTCATACAAATTTCTCAACAGATAAAATGAGAAATGATGGTAACGAAAAATATTTTATATCATTGTTTAATGCGTTTGAGGTAAGACATGAAGCCCATATTAAAGCTTACGGGTCAGATAACAATCTTCGTTTAACTGGTAAATTTGAAACACAATCAATTGATAAATTTAGTTGGGGGGTTTCAGATCGTGGGGCATCAATTAGAATTCCAAGAGATACCGCAAAAAATTGGAAAGGTTATGTTGAGGATAGAAGACCTGGTTCAAATGCTGACCCATACAAAATTATTAAAGAAATTGACATATCTTTAAATACTACCGATCAAATCTACGATGTTAAAATAATGATGAATAAGGATGTTAATATGGAAGGTCTTAATGAGAAATACGGAACAATTTCAAATGATGAATTATTAAAAGAATATAGAGAAGAATAATTATTATGGCTAACGGAGTACATAAAATAACTGAAGACTTTGAGAAATCACTATGTGATTACACAGGAGCCCCATATGCAATTGCATTAGACAACATGAGTAACGCAATATTTTTAGCGTTATATTACGAAAAAAATATAAAGAAAAGTTTAACCACAGATAAGATAGACTGTCCTTCAAAGACATACCCATCAGTTCCGTGTGAAATTATTCATTCAGGATTAAAAGTTAATTTTACACCTGTTGATGGTGAAACAATTAAAGGGGCGTACCAACTATCGCCTAGTAATGTTTGGGATTCGGCTTTGAGATTTACTACCGATATGTATATTCCAAAAACACATATGTGTCTTTCGTTTACAGGACCATATAAAACATTAAAACTTAGTAAGGGAGGCGCAATTTTAACTGATGACCATAAAGCTATGTTATGGTTTAAACGAGCAAGATTTAGTGGAAGAAGAGAATGTTCATATCATGATGATAATTTTGATATGATAGGTTGGAATTTTTATATGATGCCAGAATTATCCGCAAGAGGATTGTTGATGATGTCCCAATTCTATGATTTAAAGGGAAATAAAAAACATAATCAAGATTTAGAGTTACCATACCCTGATCTATCAAAATTTAAAATTTACACACAATGAAAAATATAGTTTTAATTGGTGGAGGAAACCAAGCACATTATACTATTGATATTATTGAAAAAGAAGGTAAATACAATATTGTAGGTATTATTGATTCTTTACATGACATTGGTTCTGATAGATTTGGATATAAAGTAATTGGTAGACAAGAAAATTTATCTGAATTAGTTAAAGAATATGAAATATATGGAGGAGTTATTTCTATAGGTGACAATTGGGGAAGATCTAATGTCTCTCTTCAAATATCGTCTTTAGTACCTGATTTTAAGTTTGTAAACGCTATTCATCCATCAGTTGTAATAGGTAATAATGTAACATTAGGGAGTGGTATAGTAGCAATGGCGGGGTGTATATTCAACCCCAAATCAGTAATAGGAGATTTTACATTTTTTGCAACAGGAGCTCAAGTAGAACATGATTGTGTTATTTCTGATTTTGCCAGTATATCCGCAGGTTCCATTACTGGAGGTTATGTTAAGTTAGGTAAATATTCGGCATTAACTTTAGGTGTGACAGTATTAGATAGAATAGAAATAGGTGAAAATACGGTAGTTGGTGCGGGAAGTTTAGTTATTAAATCATTACCTGATAATGTTTTGGTTTATGGTAATCCTGCAAAAATAATTAGAAATAGAATTACAGGTGAAAAATTTTTAAAATGAAAAAAGAAAATATTATAGAGTTAAAAGAACAAGGGTATACAATTATCCGAAATTTAGTTGATGAAAATTGGTTAGATTTGTTAAGGGATGCTTTGGACAAAGCATTTATTGAGCATAGAAAAACTCAATTAAATAACCATAATGATATTCAAACTAATGGAGTTGCGCTTCATGCGTTATTAAGTAATCCAATATTCATTAATTTTTTGGAAGATATCCAAAATAAAAAATTCTTTGAGTTCCTTTCGGAATCTTTTTTTAATGGTAAGTGTATTATTAATTCATTTAGTGGATTAGATAATCTACCAAATCAACCAAATTTCTCGGCAATTGTTCACAGAGATTTAAGATTTTATTCTGGTGATTTCCCAATTATGTTAAATTGTTTATTAATGGTGGATGATTTTACAATTGAAAATGGGGCAACATATCTATTACCTTATTCTCATTTAGATGAACAAAAACCAAGTGATGAAGAATTTTTTCAAAACGCTATACAAGCCGTTGGTAAAAAGGGTGACATGATAGTTTTTAATGCTAATGTTTGGCATTCATCGGCACCAAATATAACACAAGACCATAGAAGAGCAATCCCAATAACCGTAAGTAAATCGTTTATGAAACAATTATTAGATTACCCAAGAGCAATTGGTTACGACAGGATTGATGAGTTTAGTTTTGAATTACAACAATTATTAGGATATCACTCAAGGGTACCCGCATCTTTGGATGAATGGTATCAACCTGAAAATAAAAGATTTTATAAAAAAAACCAAGATTAAAAATAAACAACTTTGAATTAAAAAAAAATAAATTAATATGACTCACACGGAAGAATCTTTAGAAATTACAAGAAGGATATCAAATGAAATGTATGGAAAAACGTTTCACCATCATTATCATATTTTATATGACATAATTAAAACGTATCCTGATGATTACCATCTTAATTATGTTGAGATTGGGTGTTATGCTGGTGGATCGGCATCGTTAATATGTCAAAGAAAAAATACTAATGTTTTTAGTATAGATTTAGGAACCCCTATATCACCTGAAGTCCCAATTAAAAATATAGAAAAATTTAATATTTTTAATAATAATTACGAATATATTCAAGGAGATTCTCAAAAAATAGAAACGTTAGAAAAACTTAAAACATTTATTGATGATATTGATGTTTTATTTATAGATGGTGATCACTCATCAAATGGAGTGAAGAATGATTTTGAGTTATACTCACCAATGGTTAAAAATGGTGGTTATATTGTTTTTGACGATTATAATGATTATGAATTTAGTCCTGAAGTAAGACCTATGGTGGATCATATTATATCTACACTTGATGGTTATGAAATAATAGGGACATTACCCAATTCCTTTAAGGCTAGACCAGAATCTTTTTTAGATGGTAATTGTTTTATAATTAGAAAAAAATAAAAAAATGGAAAAAGAATGTGTATGTGGAGCTAACGTATTTTGTGAGTGTCCTCCAATAAAAGTAGAACAAGTTAATCATCCTAACCATTACGGAGGAGAGGATAATCCTTATGAGGCAATAAAAGTTATTGATGCTTGGGATTTAGGATTTAGTTTAGGAAATACGGTAAAGTATATTTCAAGAGCTGGAAAAAAAGATAAAGAGTTACAGGACCTTAAGAAAGCATTATGGTACTTGCAACATCATATAGAAACACTAGAGAAAAAATGAAAACAGCAGTAGAATGGTTAGTTGAACAACTAATGCCAAAAGTATTAACAGCAGAACAATATTATCATATTGAAAAAGCCAAAGAAATGGAGAAAGAGCAGATAACATATTGTTATGATTTTGTTTCATCAAAAATATGCACACAATGCGATGATTTTAAGACAGGTGAACAATACTATAAAGAAACCTTTAAATCAGAACAATGAAACAAACAGCAGTAGAATGGTTAGTATATGTAGTTCAATCAAACATAGCTCCAAATTATATACCAAAAGAAATTGTTGAACAAGCCAAAGAAATGGAGAAGGATCAAATAATTGAGGCAGTAAACTTTGGAGATGCACGTGGTAAAATAACTACATATTGCACAGCAGATGAATACTACAATGAAACCTTTAAATCAGAATAAAATGTTTAAAATAATACCTGTTGATGTGTTTTCTACTGATGTAGTAGTATCTATTAATCAATCTGATGACCAACTATATGATTGTCTTTGTCACAGGTTCACAAGAGAACAATTTGATCTAGCATTTGATGATTGGAAGTCAGATGCTAGAACTGTGACACATAGTGATGGTTTTATAATAGTTAGGTTTAGAGGTAAAATTAAAAAGGAACCTGATACACTTGGTTTGGTAGCTCATGAAGCATATCATGCAGCATATGCTGTTCTTAATAAAATAGGAGTACAACCAGGGTTTGAGACAGAAGAGGTGTATGCTTATCTGATCCAGTTCCTTGTAAGAGAAATAATTAAACTTTAAAACAAAATAAAATGAAAATAGTAGTAACAGGAGGAGCGGGGTTTATAGGATCCGCATTTATAAATCACCTATTAGATAACTTTGAATGTGATGTTCTTTGTGTTGATAAACTAACATACGCTGGTCGTATAATGAATATTAAACACAATGTTTCTTTATTACAAAAAGACATTTGTGATGTAACGGCAGATGAACTTGGTGATTTTGATTACATGGTTCACTTTGCAGCTGAGTCTCACGTCGACAATTCAATTAAGAATGGGCTACCATTTGTTAGAACTAATGTTGAAGGAACATTTAATTTATTAGAGATATCAAGAAATAATAAAAATATTAAAAAATTCATACACATTTCAACCGATGAGGTTTATGGGGATATGGATGAACATTTTTCAATTAATCATACGGCAACTGAAGATGATAGTTTAAAGTCTAGCTCATATTATTCCGCAACTAAAGCGGCATCTGATATGTTAGTTTTATCTGCCAATAGAACTTATGGGTTACCATATATTATCACAAGAACTTGTAATAATTTTGGTGAACACCAATTTGAGGAAAAGTTTTTACCTACAATTGCTAGATCAATCAATGAAGGTAAACCAATTCCAGTTTATGGTGATGGGGAACAAGTTAGAGAATGGATGTATGTTTATGATAATGTAAAAGTTATTTGTGATTTAATGTTTGACGATGAGATTGTAAATACCACTTATAATATTGGAACAACTTTCAGAGTGACAAATTTGGACATTATTAAAAATATTTCTTATATTTTAAACAAAGAGGTTGATATTAAACACGTTGAAGACAGATTAGGTCATGATAGGAAATATGGACTTAATTGTACAAAACTAAGAGAATATTATATAACTAAAAATGGTGAGATTCCTAAGTTTTTAAATTTATTTGATTACTTAGATAGACAATATGGAAATTAAAAATAAAAAGGGACTAAATAAAGAGATTGGGATATTAGATGCAATCACAACTCCCGGTGAGTTAATCCGTGAAACACTTATTAATTTTATGTGGGGATTTCTTGGAAATTCAATTGTGGTTTTTGTTACAAAAGAGTTGGACTTTTTGGTTTTAATCAACTACATTGCCTATTACATATTAATTTCTTATATTGTTAATAGGAAGAAATATGAAACTATGTTGGGTAAGTTTATTGTTTTACCGGGTTCGGCCGCAATAGGTGCCTTCACAGGATATAAACTAGCTCAAGCAATAACAAGTGTAATTTAAATAAAAATGAAACTAACAGAGGAACAAAAAAATCATATCCTTAATCAATATGAAGGATTAAAAAACGATGAACAAACACTTGGTGAAGTACACGAAATAATTGTGGATTTTTGTGTGGATGAATACATTGTTGACTTATCAGATGATGAGGATGGAGACCTTTACGAAGAGTTTTCAAATAAAGTATGGGATTATTTAGAAAGTATTAAATAACTGCAACAAACATACACTTTAAGATACTTATATATAAAGTATTCTATGAATAAAATAATTTTAGATCATTGTGTAATAAATAATTTAATTTCTGATTACCAAAATGGTGAGTCAATACCTAAATTATCAAATAAGTATAATATAAACACCAGAAAGATTTCTAACACATTAAAAGATAATGGAATTGAAATTAAAGGTCGTAGAAAGTTTTTTTATAATGAAAATTTTTTTGAAAAAATAGACTCTAAACTAAAAGCATATTGGTTAGGTTTTTTATTTGCTGACGGGTGTGTGAGGGATATAAAGAGTGGGTATGTGTTAAAAATCAAACTATCAGGGCTAGATGAAAATCATTTAATGTCCTTTATTAGTCACATAGAAAGTAATCAAAAAGAATTAAGAACTGAGACATCAAAATTTAAAGGTAGTAATGGTAAAGAATACCAATCCACAGGTAAAGTGTTGTTAGTAAACTCAAAAAAAATGGTTAAAGATTTGATTAAATTGGGGTGCGTGCAGAATAAAACAAATAATATTGAATTTCCAAAAATAAAAAATGAATTAATACCTTCATTTATATTAGGTTATTTTGATGGGGATGGATGTATTACTCAGAAAAAAGTTAAAAGCGGTACGTATTATTCTGTAACTTTTACCTCAGGATCTGATAATTTTATAAATAGAATTAAAAATGAACTATTAAATTTTGGTTTAAATTCAGTGAGTAAATACAATTATAAAACATTTCACAGATTACAAATATCAAATAAAATTGATTTAATCAAAATTAAAAACTATTTTTATTTGGGTAACAATTTCTGTTTAGACAGAAAAAAAATAAAATTTGATAAAATATGATAGAAACAGGAAAAATAATAAACGGAGATTGTATTGAGGTAATGAAAACGTTATCTGAAAGTTCGGTAGATTTAATTGTAACGTCACCACCATATAATGTTGGGATTAGTTACGACATACACATTGATACTTTATCTATGGATGATTATTGGGGTTGGACAAAAGAGTGGTTAATGGAAACCTACCGATTACTTAAAGATGATGGAAGAGTTGCTATTAATATTCCATTAGAAGTAAATGTACAAAGTAGGGGTGGACGAGTATTTTTTGTTTCAGAATTTTATCAGGTAATGAAACAGGTTGGATTTAAATTCTTTGGTATCGTTGATCTTGAAGAACAATCACCACATAGATCTAAGACAACGGCATGGGGTTCTTGGATGAGTCCATCAAGTCCGTATATTTATAATCCAAAGGAGTGTGTAATATTGGCATACAAAAAACACCACATTAAAAAGGTTAAAGGAGAACCCCAGTGGAAAGGAACACCTACTGAAATTGAACAGGAAGACGGGACATTAAAGAAAAAAATTGTATATGAAGAAAAAGATAAGAAAGAGTTTATGGAACTTGTATTTGGTCAGTGGAATTACTTTGCAGATACTAAATCACTCACCAAGGCAACTTTCTCAATGGACATACCGACCAAGGCTATTAAGATACTATCCTACAAGAACGATGTGATTTTGGATCCGTTCGCTGGTAGCGGAACTACTTTAGTCGCCGCGGAAATTTTGGGTCGCAGATGGTTAGGTATTGAGTTAAGTGAAAATTACAAACAAATTGCCGAAACAAGAATTAATTATTTCAAAGCTTTAGAACAAATAAAAGAACTCCCATTTAATTAAATGGGATTTTTTATTTTTACGTAGTATTTATAACAAATTATTTATTATGGAAGATGATTATGAATGGGGAGATCACACCATTTCTGAGTTTTAATTTATTATCTGCAAACTTTTTTTTGTTGAAAACTATTTATAACTATGAAGAAAAAGTTAATAACGGAATCGGGAATAAGAAACATCAGGGAATTATCTAGAAGATACCCTGAGGCTAAGATATATTTTCACCAAGATTTAGATGGTGTAACCACTGCTTTAGGTATGAAAAGTTACTTAGAACAAAACGGAATAAAGGTAGTAGATGCCGAGATCATTCAATATGGTGATAAAGAATTCGCAATTAAAAAGTTGGATGCTGAGGGTGATGTTATGCCGGTGTTAGTTGACTTTGCTCACGGTAAACCAATGTTCATTATACATACTGACCACCACGACACACAAGCGGGGGTTGAACAAGGTACCTCAACTAATTTTAAATCTTCAAGATCTAACGTTGAGACAATATCCCAAACCGTATCTCCAAGAGATATTTTCCCATCTGACGATATCACTTTGATATCTACGGTGGACTCAGCAAATTATGCTCAACATGATATTAGTCCTGAACAAGTAATGAACTATTTGTTTAAGGTAGATAAAGATCAATCACTACAAAAAAACAAAATGATAATGGGTATGGTTGCTAATAAATTATTATTGGCATTCAAAAACAAACCAGGGTTCTTGGAAAATATTGTAATGAATGCAAATCCATCGTTATTAAGTATATTGTTAAACATCAGATCTCAGATCAAAGAAAAAAGTTATGCTGATGTTGGAGATTTAGAAAAAAACAAAGAGAGTTATGTTCAAACAATGAAAACTCACAAGAATGTTAAAGTTGATGATAAAATTATAGTTCAGTATGGTGGAGGTAGTATGATGAAACCAGGATCATATGATAGATACACACCATTCAGAAATAATCCTGATGCTGACTTCTTGGTAATTGCTTGGCCGTTAGGGTTGGTACAAGCGTCTTGTAATCCATTTAAGAAAGAAAGAGCACTTAAAGGTGTAAACTTAGGTGAGATCAAAGATGATGTCTTAAACAAGTGGAAATCACAATTACAAGATAAGGATATTCCTTTATCTACAATAAAATGGATATCAGAATCAGGAAAAGGTTTTGGTGAACAATCAGTTGGTTTTACATTCAGAGATTTTAATGCCTTATATGGTAAAGAATTTAAACAAATGGCCGATGGGGAAGATATTCTTGATGATGTTGAAACGGCAATGAGAAAACCATTTAGTAGTTTAACAGATAAAGAAATGAGAATGTTAGATTCTATTAGTGTAAACGCTTGGGATTTAATTCAATCTAATAGTGGTGGACACAAATGTATTACAAATATTTCTGGGTTATCATATTTAGGTAGATCTAAAAGACCACCTGTAGGTAAATACAAATATAATGAAGAGTCAGATGATTCTCCTTATATTAAATTTACTAAGATGGTACAGAATGAATTTGTTAGAGTTTTGAAAGAAAAAATTAATGAAGATGGTGGTAATAGATATGAACCAAATTTTGAGGTTGAAATGACGGAACACGCAAGGTCATTAGGAAACACTAGAAAACAAGGACAAGGGTTAAGATTCTCAAAGAATGCGGTAAAATCAAATCAAATGAGATTTAGACCAAATAATAGATAATATTAATCTTGTAATAATATGGTATCACCTTCGGCAATATCATATTTTATACAAGTACCACCTTTGAGTTCTAATATCATATCACCATTACCAGTATAACGATCACACTCAGGTGTATTACATGGTTTACAATTATTATGTATTTTGTTGATTTTATTATTTTTTATAAAAATTATATCTAAAGAGATGATACAGTCCTTCATCCAAAAAGAATGATTACTGTCCTTCATTATGAATAACATACCATCAAAACTTTTGTCAAATTTTTTACCCATCATACCTTTTTGTATGTCTTTAGTGGTCATCACACATTTGACATTGAATAAATTATTATTTACTATTAACTCCATATAGTTATAAATATATTCTTATTATGAAATCAAATAGAAGTTCAGGTGTAATATTAAAATTTGGGAATAAAGTTTTGTTATGTAAACGAGCTGACCACGAAACTTATGCCGGAGAATGGTTTATTCCAACAGGACATTTGGAGGCAAATGAAACACCAAAAGATTGTGCTTATCGTGAATTTTATGAGGAAACAAATATTAAGATTGAGAAGGATATAAGTTTGGTTGGATTCATAACAAAGAAAAATAAAAAAGGAGAACCAAAGGGTTTAATTTATGTATATATATATGAATCTGATGAAAAAAAGATGCCAAATTTGGATAAAGCGGAAGATGGTCACGAACATTCAGATTGTGGGTTTTTTACGTTAGAAGACCTTCCTGTAGAAAAAAATGAGGAGTTATATAAGATTTTAACAAAAATTTTATCTTAAAAGTAAAAATTCATTGACTTTTACTAAAGTATTGTATATTTATATTACACAAAAACAACCAATACCCTTCCTTTCTACGAATTAATTGGTTTATCAATATTAATCCCATAATTTTTGAGAAAAAAGTATGGGATTTTTTATGCGGTGTTAATTTTATTTGTATATTTGTAGAAATAAAAAACATATGGGGACTTACATTAACACATTTAAGAAAAAATTTAACAAGAAAGCAACACTTGATGAACAAGAAATAATTGTTGGTCAAGCAACATTTCTATGTAGGCAAGATTGGTCAGGTAATTACTCACCATCTGAAAATAGAGAAATGACAAGAGCTTATGCTTTGAATAAAAATGAACAACCTGAATACATTACATTTGATGGTGAGATGGTTTATAAAAATAATAAAAAAGGTGTATGGTCAGACGGATCTGGTTTTTGGGGTGGTATTGACCACAAAAATGATTTTGTTGGGACATTAAAAAAAGTTGGTAGAAAATTTGTAATTGAAAAATAATTTAGTATCTTTGTTATATGAATAAAATGGGTTTCAACATAAAAGTAGTTAGTGATAAGTTCGGTGATTTAATCAACGAGACATTCATGGATCAGACACAATTCAAAATCTTTTTGAAGATGGTACACGGAGCATTGGTATTAGAAGAAGACCTAAGTTTCTTCAACGGAGATACGTTCTTGGTACATATTCCAAGTAAGGTGTTGAAAGACTCTGTTATCTTTACAAACGTTAAAGAAGTTTCATTTACTGAACAAGTTAAAAGTAAGATTGAAGCGTTAGTGACAAAATAATTGTTTCCTTGTTTATAAAAATAAGGTGGTGGAGTCAGATATGTATTCAATGTCGGGCCTAAAATGGGAACTTCGGTTCCCTTTTTTTATTTATTTTTTATTGTTTGGTTATATTTATATAATAAAATAAATTTAATAAGCAATATTTATGTTACCTAAAATAAAATTAACGGAAAGTGAGATCAGAGACATATTAACCAAACATGGTGTAAAAACTAATGTTTTGGTTGAACAAACTCAAGATTACTCCACTGTGGATATACAAAATTGGTTAAATTCAAACAAAAATTCAGGATTAAATCCTGACGGTAAAATAGGACCTTTAACCCTTAAGGCCATAAAAAACGCTTTAATAGGATAAGATATGAAAAAAATTACAGATAGTTTATTAAGTAGAATTGTTAGACAAAGTCTAAATGAAAGTTATGGTATATTAAATGAAGAAATAAAAAATTGCCCTGATGGTGGTTTTTGTGTTGGGGATAAAAATATTGAATACGTTAAAAGTATTAAAAATGGTGGTGGTTCTTATGTTGAAAAATTAAAAAATATTGGTAACTTATGTAATGTAGCAAAAATGGGTAAATCGACATTTAACGATAGTTTAATAAGTACAACTGCTGATAAACTTTTTGAATTGTTGGGTAGTAATAAAGGTTATGTGAGTGTTGATGAAGACAAGATTAAAAGACAGATAACTCAAATGAATAATTTCCCTAATTTTTGTGAGATAAAAAAAATATTTAAAGAGCATACTGGTGTTGAACTAACAACTGATTATCCAGGTGGGTTAAGATCAGTTAATAGTTATCCTTTTGGGAGAGAATCTGATGATCAAAATGAGGATACTCTGACATATGTTTTATCTCCGTTGGTTGATATAATTAATAAATCACTTAATATAACAAAAAACCAAAAGATTATAAATAGTAAAGAAGAAAAAATTAACGCCTCAAATAAATTAAAAAAACAAGAGGAGTTATTAGTAACCGCAAAAAAATGTGGTTATAATACTGTTGATGAATATAAAAAATCAGGATTTAAATGTGATGGGCCCGCATACACTCCTGGTGGTGGAGGTAATTCCGCTAATCAAGTATCATTTGCTGGATATGGATGTATAAGTGAACATCCCGCATTAATAAAAACTCCAATAAAAATAGATAAAGGTGTAGGTTATAAATTAGACGTTAACAATCAAACTATTAAAAATCTTATTTTTGGGGTCCAAAAAAGAGGTGTTGAAGATCCTACTGATCAAGGTGTAATAATAAGACCTGATTCAGGTATTGTTTTAGATTTTAATTGTCCAAATAAATTTTTACAATACTCACTATCAACTACTGCTTGGGATTATGATGCGGTTATAGATAATAAAGGAAAAATTGGTCTAACCACAGATCCTGCTCTTGAAAACGAATTTACAAATGAAAGTTATAAACATAAAGGTTTTAGATATAATTTATTAACCGAAGCACCAACTGGAACAACAACTGGAAATACGGTTTTTGAATTATCGGTAGCAAAAAAATCTAAAGGAGCTGATGTTAAATTAATACAACAAAAATTAGGAATAAAAGTTGATGGAGGATTTGGTACTGATACTGAAATTGCGGTAAAAGAATTCCAAGAAAAATATAAAGATAAATTACCTAACTCAACGCCAGGTGTTGTGGACCAAGCAACTTTTGATTTAATTAAAATATTAAAGGATACTAATGCAAAGAAAGTTTATTCAGGTCAAAAACATAATTATGTTGCTGGTGATTGGATTAAAGTTACTCCTGAAACTCAAGATTCCCAATTAACTGGTAATGATGGATATTTTAAAATAATTTCAGTAACTGATTATACTGTGGTTATTGAAGCAACCCTTTTAGCTAGTGGAACTACAGGAGGATCAACACAAAGAGTTTTATTTGGTGAAGATGCAAAAGAAGGTACTCAAGAGGTTATTAAAAAAGATAGAAATAATAATGATAATGATAATAAAAGTAGAAGAAATAATTCAGGTACAAAATCAAGTACAAAATCATATAATGGTAATATAGATCCTGAAAAACAAAAACAAAGAAAAATACGTAACCAAGAAACTTGTAATACTTTAAGAGAAATTAAACAATATTTAAACAATACCAAAGGATTAAGTATGACGGTTAATTGTAAGTGGAATCAAGAAATACGTAATCAAGTTATGTTATCACTTACAGGTGGAACCCCAGTAACTCCAGTTGATACAAACAATCAAACATCAGGTGGTGGAAGTGTAACGGTTTATTAATAAAAAAAAATAAATTTATTAAGGGAGATCAATCTCCCTTTTTTTATGCCGTTTTTTTTGTATATTTGTACTATGGAAAAAATACTTTATATTGTTAGAGGCGTACCTGGTTCGGGTAAAACTACATTTGCCAAATTATTAACGTTAAATATTTTTGAAGCAGATCATTATTTTTATGATAATGATGGTAATTACAATTTTATTCCATCTGAAATAAAAGAGGCACACAAAAAGTGCCAACAATTTGTTGGATATGAAATGGAATCAGGTATACCAAAAATTGCAGTCTCAAACACATTCACACAAGAATGGGAGATGAAACCTTACTTTGAATTAGCGGAAAAACACGGATATAAAGTATTTTCTGTGATTGTTGAAAATAGACATGGTAGTGTAAATGAACACGGTGTTCCTGAAGATAAAATAGAATTAATGCGTAATCGTTTTGAAATAAAATTATAATGAAATTTGATAAAATATTAACAACAGGTAGAGTGTGGGTCACATCAGATCCGCACTACAACCATAAAAACATTTGTAGAGGAGTTACCGGTTGGAGAACGCTTGATGGAAAAGTACCGGAGTATAATACAAGAGATTTCCAAACGTTAGATGTAATGAATAATAACTTGGTTGATAATATCAATTCAAAGGTTGGTCAAAACGACACATTAATTATGTTAGGTGATATTGCTTTTGGTGGGTTTGAATTTATTAAAATTTTCTTGGATAGATTGGTATGTAAAAACATTCACTTGGTTCTTGGAAACCACGATCATCACATTAGAAACAATAGAGATAACATTAAAGATATGTTCTTATCTGTTAGTGATTACTTACAGGTTAATATTGATGGTGAGAATTTTGTAATGACTCACTATCCATTTGCAAGTTGGAATGGACTTAACAAAGGTGTTGTTCACCTTCACGGACACGTTCATTTACCCGCAAGTAAAAAATGGGGTAAAGGTAAAAGATTGGATGTTGGTATGGATGGTAACAACCTACACCCATATAGTATAACAGAGATTGTACACATGATGGATAAACGAGACATTGTTTCTGAAATGGATAATGATCACCATCTAGATGATATAGTTGGGGTTGTGGGTTAAATCATAACTCCAATATATTTATTACTATGAATGATACGTTTGCCTATGACTCGCAATTTTTACCTGGAACACAAATTACTGTTGTATTTAAGGAAAATCCAAATTATGGTCAATTAAATGAATTTTTTAATGATTATGGTTATGGATTTTATGTTCCTGAATTTAAAACAATTTTTATAGATGGTGAGGTTTTTTTAGGGGAAGATGGATTAACTATGGATGATTTACGTTTTATAGAGGCACACGAAATATCACATTTAATATTAAAACATGGTGGTCCAAGATCTGAAAATGATGAATTAGAGGCGGATCTAGGTGCATATATTCTTTTAAAGAATAAAAATTTATCAACTGATCGTCTTATTGACGAGTTTGAATATAGACACGGAATAGAATTCTCTGAAGATCTTATAAATAAGATTGGAGATAAATTTCCACATACATTGAAAGAGAATAGTATAATCAATTGGGATTTACATCAACAACTGATGGAAAAAAAATACGGTAAAAGAAAAATAGAAACCGAATTTAAATTCAAAAAATAGTTTGTAAAATCTAAAATAATTTACTATCTTTGTTCTTATATGAAAACCCCATGTAAGGAATGTCCTCACGTTATTAAAAATCGTCATAATGATATGATTGTGGAGTTCGGTAAAAGAACAGGAAAGAAACATAATTGTCATATGACCGAAGGGGTGAAAGATTTGTGGAATATTAAAAACGAAAAATTAGAATGTTATGGATCAAAGAGAGATGATTTACGGAGTATGTGATAAGACAGGGAAATGTGATTCCTATTTTGGGTTCTTCAAAAATGAGAAAGATGCGGAACACGAAGTTGAAATCCAATCCAACAGACTTAAGGAAGACTTGGGTATGATGGATATTGACATTCAAACAGACCGAGCATTATTCAATAATAAATTAGTAATAGTAATTCATAGATACGTATTAAGATGAGAAAAATAGAAACAAAATTTGGGACCTATATGGAAAGAGAAAATGATCCTACAAAATTGACTGGTGATAAGATCAAGGTATTTGTGGAAAGATTGAAAAAAATTGGTATTGAGGTTAAACTTGTGGGTAACTACCCATGGGTTTATATTGATGAAATCTGTGGTATCAGAGTGAAAGAGAAATTTGAGGGTAATCACGGGTTTACTTTAATATTTTTACCAGGTAGAAACGATAGTCCACCATCTGATTTTACAGATATTGGGGAGATATTCAAACTAATACGAAAGTATAGTAGAGAGGCTCTTTTGATAAAAATGATGAAGGATGATCAAGAACTTGGTTTATATGACATTTAAAAAATTTATAAAAAATGGAAAATAATAATAGTGTATGTTATGTTGGTTTGATCGGTGAGATTATACCAATAGAAGGTGCGGATAACATTGAACTTGCATTGGTTGGTGGTTGGCAAGCCATCACCAAGAAAGGCGAATACCAAGTTGGTGATATGGTTGTTGTTGCAACTACTGATGCGGTTATACCACAAAAACTTTCTGATGGATTAGGTGTTACAAGTTATCTTCGTAAAGGTCAGAGAGTAAGAACTATAAAACTTCGTAAGGTTTATTCTGAATGTTTAATAATACCAATAGGGTTTGTTCCGGAAAAATATAGATATGATGGTTCTGACTGCATGGAGTTACTTGAAGTGTTTAAATACGAACCACCAGTTAAGATGGTTCAGTTAAGTGGAGGTAGAAAATTTAAATACCACCAAAACCCTAACTTCCATGTTTACTACAAGTTTCCTAACTTGAAGAACGCACCTGAAATGTTTAACGAGAACGATGAGGTATGTATTACTCGTAAATTACACGGGACTAATGCTCGTTACGGAATTGTAAGAAAGAAAAAACTTTCATTCTTAGATAAGATTCGTGGATGGTTTGGTAATCAATGGGTAGGATATGAATATGTTGTGGGTAGTCATAATGTAGAAAAAGGTTCTGATTCACAAGGATTTTATGATAGAAATGTGTGGGAAGACGTTGCAGTAAAATACAACATAAGAGAAAAAATGTGGAGACACGTTAAAGATATTTATTCACCTGATGGAATAGGTTCTGGTTTTATTATCTATGGTGAGATCTTCGGACATGGAATCCAAAAGAATTATGATTATGGTTTAACGGATATTCTTTTTGCTGGTTTTGATGTTGAGGTTGATGGACATTATGAGGATAATTTAAGTCAAACAACACACTTCCAATGTTTAGAGTTAGATGAGGTTGAAATATTGTACTCAGGGACTTGGTCAAAAGAAGAACAAGACAAATACGTGTTTAATAATTACATAAAAGGAACCAAAGTTCCTCACGAAGGTGTAGTAGTAAAATCTTTAGATGGTAGTAGACACAAAATTGGTAAAATCATTAACCCTGATTATTTGATAGCAAGTGAGAAAAATAATTACGGCGATTCACATTAAAAAATTTTAATTTATATTAGTTTTTTTATATTAGTTATATATTTATTATATATGGGACGATCAAAAAAATACAAAACCGAAGAGGAAAAAAAAGAGGCTCAAAAAAAATGGGCTAATCAGTATTACTATCGTAACAAAGAACAAATAAATAAAAGGGCTATGTATAAATATTATGGACTACAAAAAAATATACAACCAGATAATTCTGAGGGCGAAGAGTGAAAATAGAATAAAGAATTGTGAGATATATTACGAATCACACCACATAATTCCAAAATGTTTGGGTGGCGAGGGAAAAACTGTGGAGTGGAAAACACACCCAAACATCGTATTATTAACTGCAAAAGAACATTTTATCTCTCATTTATTACTTTGTGAAATACATCCTGATAAACACAAATTGAAATTTGCGTTATGGGGTATGTGTAATCAAGATAGAAATGGTTTGAGATACAAAATAAACTCAAGACAATACCAAAGGATCCGAAATGAGTTCTCAAAGTTAATCTCAAAAAAATACAAAGGTCGTCCTGCCCATAATAAAGGAAAACCAAACCCAAAAACCGCATTATCTAAAATAGGCATACCAAGACCTGATTTATCGGAAAGAAATAGATTAAGAAAGGGAATACCTAAAAATATCCCTGAAGGATATGTGAGTCCTTTAAAGGGTGTAAAACAAAGTGATGAGTTAATAAAAAAACGAGCGGAAGCAAAAAAAAGAAATGGAAAATGCATTTTACAATTTGATTTAGGTGGTAATTTTTTAAAAAAATATAATTGTATGACCGATGCTTATAATTGGTTGAGGAATAATAATATAAAGGGAGATATTAAATCTAATTTATCAAATAGAACGAAAAGTGCGGGTGGATTTATTTGGAAGTATGAATAGTTTTACTTATTATTAGAAAAAAGAATAAATTATGCCAGATTTTAGTACATACATTGATATTGATCCATATGATTATGTGGAGGAATGTTCAAAACGAGAATTACAAGAACTAATTGGGATCCTTAAACAAGGTGATCTTTGGGAAGAGACGAAAGTGGATAATATGAATATATTGGATATGGAGTGGAATGAAACTATTAAAAAATTAGCTAATGGTAGGATCCAACTATCCAATGAGGATGAAGATATAATTAGAAAAATTGCAAACAAACTGTAATGGAACAAAAATTAAATGTATTTTCATTCCTATCAAAGAATCTTTTAATCTATGCAATTATTTTATTGATAGAGAATGATTACAATCCACTTAATTGGTGGATATTAAGTGGGTTCTTTCAGATTGTAATAACAATAGTTTTTGAGTTATATATACTTGGAACATCATTAGAAGAAAAAAATATAGAAAATGGGTATAAAAAAAATTAAAAAAGAAAACAATTCAATTAACATTAGTTTAGTTGATTTAATGGGTAAATTAGATAGTAGTGAGACTAAAAAGTACACGCAATTTTTAGTTAAAATACTCAAAAAAAACTTTGATAATCAACAGGATTTCTTGGTAAGAGATTCTTCACATAGGGAAAGAAAGATTGATCAAGTTTTAAATGACAGTACGTTTGATGGTTGGATTACAAAAAAAATACTTACTAATTTATATGGTTGGGATGAAGTTGATTCATTTATTGATTTTTGTGGATTTATGGAAAGAGGATTAACTAATGAAAAAGACATTAGTAAATACGATAGTTGGGAAATGGTTACAAGTGAGGTATTCCAAGCTAAAAATCGTAATTTATTTAAAATGGCTAAAAAAGAAGTTAAAGTTGTTTACGAGGATGATCAATATATGTGTATTAAACCATTAACTTATGCGGCATCTGTTTCATATGGTTATCAAACTAGATGGTGTACTGCTTCAGTTCAGGAACCTAGTTATTTCTACAATCACTCAAAAGAAGGGGTACTCGTATATTTAATTGATAAAATTAATAATGTGAAATTTGGGTTTTACCATAATGGTTATCAAATTCAAATATACAATCAAAAAGACGATAGAGTAGATTCAATGGAGACAGGTATTCCGGTAGAATTATTACATAAGTTGATTGGTGAAATGAAATCTGAAGCTAAAGATAAAAATTTTAATTATAAGTTATTTGGTGAAAGTGAATTGGAAAACATGAAAAAATATAGAGATAATGATGCTATTGTGGAACCAGTTCCAATGGATGAAATGTTAATGGAGGAAGAACCAATAGGTTATGAAAATGAAATAATGGAGCAAAGTGTGTCGGAAATGTTAAATAATTTACAAGAAAGAGTTCGCAGATTAAGACCTACAAATCCACTTGAGATTGGTGATGATTTACCATAATTTTAAAAAATTATAATATGGATGATTTAAGTAAAAACATTAAAAAAATGTATTTGAGAATAAATGGTGAAATAACTGACCATGAAATGCCACCTCCCCCACCAAAAAAAGTTAAGACTTTTACTCTTGATGAGGATCAGGTTAAAAAATTGGAGGAGTGGCAATCACACATAAAAGCGATATATGGTCAATATGGTGATTATGAGTATAGATTCTCAAGTAATGGAATTGGTAAAATTGTTACGGTCTATAGTGAATTGGCTGACATTGAATTAGATCTAACTGATGTTGACAAATGGTAAAAACAAACTTGACAAATTATATGGAACCCTCACAGAAATGTGGGGGTTTTTATGTTAACCAAAAGTTAAGGCTATTAGGATTGCGCTAAATTGTTATAGTTGATTTGATTTAACCTATTAGTCATACTATCTATTGTTGTAATAAAATTATAAAAATAAAAGAAGTATGAAAAAGATTTACGCAAGTATCGTAATGTTAATGTTTGTTTTTTTAACAAACGCACAAAGTCAGTTTTGGACTGTAACTGATTATAAAGGGGCATTTCCTGTAACGGATTATACTCCACAAACAGATTGGACTTATGGGTGGTCTAATTTTGATCCAGAAAATACAAATTACCCGGCAACACAAACAACCGTTAATACGGACATCACAACAAACACAACTTGGTCAGGTGTTATCTTGTTAGAAAACAAAATTTATGTTAAAAACGGAGCAACACTAACAATCCAACCAGGTACAATCATCAGAGGTGACTACGGAACACAAGGAACTTTAACAATCACAAAAGGTTGTAAATTAATTGCAGAAGGAACACAACAATTACCAATTGTTTTCACATCAAACAATTCTGTTGGTAATCGTTCTGAAGGTGATTGGGGTGGAGTTATTCTTTTAGGTAAAGCATTAAATAACCAACCTGGTGGTGTTGTTAACATTGAAGGTATTGTTCCTTCATCAGACACTGAACATGGTGGTACTGATGATATGGATAATTCAGGTTCATTAAAATATGTAAGAATTGAATTTGCTGGTATTCCATTAGCACCTAATAAAGAAATTAATGGAATTACTTTTGGTTCAGTTGGTTCAGGAACACAAGTTGATTACATTCAGGTAAGTTATTCAGGTGATGATTCATTTGAATGGTTTGGTGGAACAGTAAATTGTAAACATTTAATATCATACTCATCAACAGATGATGACTTTGATACAGACTTTGGATACAGAGGTAACTTGCAGTTTGGGTTAGCGATTAGAAATGAAAATTTGTCAGACGCCGCAGGTGACTCAAATTGTTTTGAATCGGATAATGACGCACAAGGTAGTGCATCTTTACCACAAACCGCAGCAGTATTCTCTAACTTCACTATTGTTGGTGCTAAAGGTGATGGTAATGTCACTTTACCTATTGGTGAGAAGTTTGAGAAAGCTTTTAGAATTAGAAGAAACTCTGCAGAATCTGTATTTAATACCCTTGTTGTTGGTTGGGAAAAAGGATTATCTTTGGAAGGTACATCAGTTGAAGATAACGTGTTAGGTGATACGTTAGTTTTTGATCACAATGTTCTTTGTGAAATCCCAACAAATTGTTTAACAACAACACCAGGGTTTTTATCAACATATTTTTCAAATCATAATAACGATTCATTAACTACAATCAACCAAATCAATTGGGTAAACATATTTGTACCAAGTGGAGTTGCACCTGATTGTAGATTGGATAGTACATCAGTTGTTGCAACAGGTGCTGATTTTACAAATCCTAAGTTTGGTGATTTATTTAATGGTGTTAGTGAAACTAATAGAACTTCATTTAAAGTTTACCCTAATCCAACAAATGGTGTTATAACTATTATAAGTGAAAAACAAACTTTAGATTTTACAATATACAATTCTTTAGGTCAAATGGTTTTAAATAATAATACTGACTTATCAAATTTAGAAAATGGTGTTTATATCATTAAAGTTAATGGTCATACAGAAAGAGTAGTAGTTAAAAACTAATATAAATGAAATTATTTCTTACACTTTTATTGGTATTACCAATACAATTATTATCTCAACCATCTAATGCGTCTTTTAAAAAAGATACTATTAAAAATGTTGAGGGGGTTACGGTTACCTTTAAAACAAATAAAGAATCAACAACAGAACTTTTAAGACTACAAAGAAATAGTGTTACATCAGTTGACGGAATAAACGCAGAGACCTTTAAGAGAACACCAGACTCTAAGGTCTCTGATATTTTTAAGAGGGTTAGTGGTATAAGTGTTGTAGATAATAAGTTCGTTGTTGTAAGAGGACTTAATGATAGGTACAACTTCGCATTACTTAATGGTTTACCACTACCAAGTTCTGAGTCTGATAAGAGATCATTTTCATTTGATATATTTCCATCAAACATGATTGATAACTTAACTGTTATTAAAACGGCAAGTCCTGATTTACCTGGTGAGTTTGCCGGTGGAGTAATTGATATTAATACGTCAGAACCTAAAAGTGATAATCTACAAACAATACAGATTGGTGGGTCATATAATACAATTACAACATTCAAAAACTTTAAAACTTATGATGGTAGTAATACTGATTTTTTAGGTTTTGGTGTTGGAGCAAGAGATCTACCTAATATACCTACAACAATATATTTTACAAGTTTAACTAAACAAGATAGATCTGAACTTGCAAAATCAATGGATTATTCTTGGTCTACTAAAAATAAATTATCATTACCTAATTCATCAATTCAATATACCTTAAGTCGAAATATTAAACTAAAAAAGAAACAAAGTTTAAGTTATATTTTAACTTACAATTATCAAAATAATTTAAGTTATAATAATGTTATAAGAAGAGAGTTTGAGGAACAGGTAAATGGAGTTGTTAAGAAGATGGAACTAAATGATTCAGTATTCACCCAAAGTGTGTTGAATAGTGGTATGTTTAATGTAACGTATAAATTTAATGGTGATAATGTAATTAAATTTAAAAACATATACTCGGTTAATTCAGAAGATAAGGTTAATATTAGAAATGGTGTTAGGGAATTAGATAGTGATCCACGTCAATGGGAGAAGTCAACAAATTTTTGGTATACCCAAAATAACTTTTTAACTAACCAAATTATTGGTACACATACTATAAAACAAAATAAGTTTAATTGGAACTTAGGTTATAGTAATGTTAAAAGAGACATACCAAATTTAAGAAGAATTGTTTATAGAAAGTATTCTTTATATGAGGATGACCCTAATGAACAATATGTTGCGGTAATACAACAAAATGGTACAATACCAACTGCCGCTGGTAATATGTTTTGGTCAAAGTCAAATGAGAAGATTATAAGTGCTAAATATGATTTAATAATACCGGTCAAAGAAAAGAACTCAATTAAGATAGGTGGATGGAATCAATATAGATCAAAAGATTTTTCATCTAGAAATTTAGGGTTCTCACAATATAAACCAAACGGAAGTACTTTTAATAGTAGTTTACTTTTATTGCCGGCTGATGAAATATTTTCAGTAGACAATATGGGTCTATTAAGTAATGGTCAAGGTGGATTTAAAATAGATGAGTCAACAAAAGTGGATGATAGTTATAATGCTAATTCATTCTTAAATGCTTTCTATACAATGGTTGATTATAAAGTTGGTGATTGGAGATTTGCTGGGGGAGCAAGACTCGAATCTTATACACAGAACTTTAACTACATTGAGTTTGGTAGTAACCTTGACAAGAAAATAGACACGACTGTAGTTGATTTATTACCTTCAGTTAATGTCATCTATAACTTAAATAATAAAATGAAAATAAGGGGTGGTGTTAGTCAAACGGTATCACGACCTGAGTTTAGAGAATTGGCACCATTTAACTTTTACAACTTTATTTTAGATAATATCACATCGGGTAATCCATATCTAAAAAGAACCAAAATCACAAATTGTGATTTAAGATATGAGTTTTATCCTGGTGTTGGACAAATTATAACTTTATCAGGATTTTATAAAAACTTTAATAATCCTATTGAGACTATAAACAGAACCGGAACATCAGGAGCTCCCGAACTATACTTTTCAAACACACAAAGAGCACAAAGTTTTGGTGGTGAATTTGAATTTAGATTTAATTTAGGATTTTTATCTAAAGTTGAGGATCATAAAATATGGGATCACATTACTCTTTACAGTAATTTATCATTGATAAAATCAACCGTTAATTTGGATCAGTTTATTGGATCGGGAGGAGACAGACCACTTCAAGGACAATCACCATACATTATTAACTCAGGTATATTTTACACAAATAAAAAAGAAGATTTCAATCTTACATTATCATATAATGTTATTGGTCCAAGAATTTATATTGTAGGTAACCAACAAGAACCTAGTGTATGGGAAAACGGAAGGAATGTGATTGATTTTCAAATATCAAAAACAATAGGCAAGTTAGATTTAAAATTAAATATAAAAGATATAATCGCACAAAAACTTATATACTTTCAAGATCTAAATGGTAATCATAAATATGACACAGAAGATAATAGGTGGCAAGAGATTACTTTTGGTCAAACGGTATCATTATCGGTTAGATATAAGTTTTAATATTAACCCTCA
>Ga0214919_10003163_pt1 | contig 25148 bp, 35 predicted proteins | sample LL1503_MetaG_FD_177994 | JGI IMG/M metagenome (GOLD analysis project Ga0214919, IMG submission 177994) | Freshwater microbial communities from Lake Lanier, Atlanta, Georgia, United States - LL-1503 | ecosystem: Environmental > Aquatic > Freshwater > Lake | place: USA: Georgia | collected... | reverse complement strand
TTTATCACCTGACATTCTTACATTCTTTCCTAATTGAATGTATGAAATGTATGAGATGATAAGAATCAACGATAGCATCATTGAATATTCCACCATTGTGGCACCGCGATTATTCATTATCAAATAATCCACAATTGCATTGATGCCAATCACCCCACCATAAACAATGTTTTGGATGTTGTTGTGGATCTGAAGATTCAATTAGAAGATTTTGAAGATTCCATTTTGAAATGAATGAATTTATTGTTCGATCAAAATCTTCTGCCATTGGATCTTTGCCGGTAGATTTGAGTAAAAATTTTAGATCATTTATTGTTTGAATGATGTCTTGTACATCTTTGATTTCTTTAAAAGTTTTCATTAATTGCTGATGAAATTATTCTTATTTTTATCAATGAGGCGATCAACATTAAAGAGATAACCCATTGAGGTTGAGCCTACTATCCATGTAAATGCACCTGTAAAATCACCAATGTATAGTGAGATTGGAAAAAGAATGGCTGAAATTATTGCAACAAGAAGATAAGCATAATATGATTTTGTCATGTTTTTAATGTATTCTATGATGTTGTGGATTTTCATGAAATATTGATATCATTTATTTGAAATGATTGTTAGCCATTGATCATCGGTCCATCCAAGGCCACTGGTCCATAGTACAAGACAATGATTTTTGTTATGTCTGAGTTTGGAATGAAGAATTATTCCAAGTGTTGCAGGGGGAATTTTGATGTGTCCGCTTGGTTCAATATCACAGGCAGCCGATGATGACCAAAGAGGTGCATGAAAACAAAAAAGATATTTTTGACTATGAGTTACTAAAGTACCGTGATTAAAAGAGGAATTTTTGAGCTTGTTTGAATTGTTCATTAATGTCTTCTAATGATTTGCGGCCATCGTCAAAAGCCTGTTGAAGAAGTGAAAAGAAAATTTGTTTGTCTTCAATGTGCCGGCATTGTGCTGGGGAGCAATTACATCTTTCATGAAGTAATGTTTTCATGTGGTTGATTAGTTCTGGATTGATATAATTGCTGTGCATAGGAATGATTATATGTTATTGAGAGAAGGGTTTGCACGACCGTAGGAGTCTTCTAGTCGAACAACATCATCTAATTCAGTGGTGGAAACTTCCAATATGTCTACATTCGTTAGAGCTATCATTCTGTGTATTGTTCCAGGTGGACAATGAAAAATATCGCCTGGATTCATTCGCAATATTTGCTCATCGATTCCTGATCCAATTTGAAGATCCATTGTTCCGTTCAATACCCTAAAAGTTTCTTCTTTTTTGTTGTGATATTGAAGTGAAAGTTTGTGGCCTGAGAGAATATGAAGTATTTTTCCAACATATTTGCCGGTCAATGCCCAAATTTCTTCATGTCCCCAAGGTTTTTCAATTTTTTTCATGGTGTTTTTACCAAGGCATGTTCGATTTAAAGAAGCTGTGTCCTGCCAGTTCAAGTTCATCATTTAAATATTTAATGGTCAATGGAGGGTCACCAGATGAATTGTCAATTACATTTTTAAATGTTTGTTGATGATTGTTTTGTAATGTTTGAACAAAATCTGCTTCCCATCCAATTGAACCATATGCAAAATTAAGTGGTTGTGTTCCGGGTCTCATTGTGGAATCATAAGTTCTGCAGTTTCCATCGAGAGGAAATTTTTGTCGTCCGCCTGAAAAAATGCGTGTCCATGATGCAAGTGCTGAATCTGAAACCTGTCTTCTATCAGACATGATTCTACCGCTAGGTGATGATGCATATGCAATTGCATAGGATTCTTTTGCTGAACCAGCCACCGCATTTACCTCCCATGCACCCTGGCAAGTTCCACCTGCAGACGAAGGACCGCATTCAATGTATCCGTAGATAACATTAGGATTTGATCTTATATCCTTGAATGAATAATCTGTTAAACAGAGATAAGCAGATGGCCTATAAAGAACACCGATTGTAGTGCCACGAGAATTTATTATTAATGCAGCCTTGTCATCTGTCGAAGGAACATCGTTTTCTGCCTCTGATAATAATCTTTTGTATATTCTTTCAAACATACCTAATAAGCTTTATAGTTTTTCTTTCCTGTCACAGCCCATTCATATAAAACAATATTTTTTTCTTTGTTTCTTTTATATGAATATTCTGACATTAAAGTCCCTAAGGGAAAATATCTTTCTTTAGGGACTTCTTCCCTGGACGCTTCTTCGGTCTTTTCTCCAGGATTTTCTCTGGTCTGTTCCTTAGGATTTTTTCTGGTCTCTTCCTTAGGATTTTCTTCCGTGGTCTCTTCTTTGTATTCACCTTTCATCATGATCTGATAAATAGCCAAAGCTACTGCTATTGCAGGCATAATAAATTTGACTAATGTCTCTATAAGTTTAACAATTATAGGCGTTTTTTCATCTATTATTTCTTTTGCTTTATTTAAAGCCGTACCGCCCTCCGCTTTTAATGCAGCTAAACCAGATGCAGCGCCGCCGGTGACTGCAACTGCTCCGACGACCTTTAACCATGAAGTGCCTTCTATTTTCTTTTTCATGTCGTCGCACGCCTTAGATAGCGATTTTAAAGCATTTTCAAAAAATTTAGGAGCAACTTTTGGATTTGTGATAAAAGACGCCAAATCGCCTGCCGCGCCTACAGCAGTTTTAAAAAGAGTAAAAGCATTGTCAGATAAGGCAACGGCAGCAGCCCTCATTGCGGTAGACACAGCAATGCCAATAGCTGCATCAGGAATTAATGTTTTTATTCCAGCAATTACGGCATTAACAAGTTCACCAATTAATTCTCCAACTTTATCTTTTATGCTTGCAACGACTTTATCAGCTGAACTTTTAGCCATCTCCGCCTTCACGCCCTTTTGTACTATGACCTTAATTGCGCTATAAAGTTCTTCTAAATTTCCAAGTCCTGCTTCTCCGTCTTTCATTGCTTCTTGAAAATATCCTCCGGCGCCGTCGATGATTTCTTTAACAGTTTTAACGGTTTCCACAACTTCATCAATTGCAAACAAAGCGTCTATAATGACTGCTGCAGCCTCTGCTGGACCTGCTCCAGCGGCGCCGAGAGTAGCAAGATCAAGACCGTATTCTGCAGCACCAGCAATAAGAAATTGCAAAATATCTTTTGAAATATTTTTAATAATCCCTTCTGCTAAAAATTCACTTTCAAATCCATTTTCAGCAACCACTAGCGCTAAAGATCTTGTTCGGTAATCTTGAGAAGATTTTTCCATCATATTCTCTAAAAGGATATGATGCAATGTTTCATTTTTTAAAGTTTTGCGCATAGAATAATTATCGTCCTATTGTGAAAAATTTATTTTCTTTTCTGTGCTTTTCTGTGCTTTTCTGCTTACGTATTAAGAAAGACTTGGGTCGGCACCACTTTCTGCCTCTGACATTAATCTTTTTGTATATTCTTTAACGTAAAATTCTACTAATAGGCATGATTAATGCTGTTCGTCTTCATCTTCGTCTTCTCGGACTATTATCTGCTGAATCTTTTCTGTCTTGTCCGTCAAGAACATCAAGATAGCCTTTAAGTGCAGGGAAGGCATGGGCTTCTGGATCATCGCTTGTATAGCGATATATTGAGCTTGGTGAAACACCTAATTTTTCGGCGGCTGTCTCAACGCGCCCGTCGGCAGGAGCACCAGAAAGAGCACCTTTTAGGTCACTTATTGCACCTTGTGGGTCATTTCTCATTTTAGCACCATAATCAGTAAGCCCACCACCTCGCTTTTTCTTTCGCCTTTTCTTTTGCTTTTTCTTTTCAAAAAGAAGAACTTCTTTTACAAGAGCTCTTATAAGTTTAGGGCAAGAAGATTCATTAATTACTTTTTTGATATTTGACGTCATGTATTTGTAAATATGTTCTTAAAGACACCTAGCAACAAATTACTGATCTTTTTTTACAGTGTCATATTAGCCTCTGCAAGGCACCAAAATTATCGTCTGTAGATTCATGTATAAATCTACCAGGAGCAATTCTTCCTCGCTTTCCAGTTTTAGATTCCAATACTATGGGTTCTCCACCAACCTTTGATTCAAGAATAATTAGAAAAACACCTGGTTGTAGATCTATATGATTCATCATAGATGTATTCATTACATTTTTATCAACCTCAACAGAATTTAAGTCTTCATCGGTCCATAGTGTAATTTTATATTTAACGACCCATAATGATCCTACTGCAGATGTCATCATGTTCTCTTTATCTTATTACAAAATTGACATTATATTAATTTAAAATTTGGTTTATAATTTGATTGTTACTTTGAAAACATAAAATTTGCGGGTTTAGCTCAGTTAGTAGAGCGGCGTTTTTCCAAATCGCAGGTCATCGGGGCAGAACCGATAACCCGCTCAGCTTAATTATCTTTTTCAAACAGGGTGATTACCGGGATTGTTTGATGTTCAGGATGACCTCTATAAGTGTATAGAGTTGTTGCCCAATGCATTCCCCATGCAACAATATAACCTATAATAAATCCTGTAATAAATGTTCTCCAGCTGATCCAGCGAAATAAGCCTGACATAAAGAATAGATAACATTCATCTTATTGTTTTGTAATATTCATCTAATAATGATTATAGATTTTCCTTTAGGAACAAAAATAACGGATATTCCGGAAACAAAGGCAGCACTTGATGTGAAGTTGTCAGATTATGGATTTTCATTAGGAGATCTTGTAAAAAGAACGTCTTATTTGTCTGGTGGTGGATTGACTTTGTATAGAATAACAAAAGATTTTTCTCCACGAACTGATGCTATTTGGGGTTCTTATACTAAAATAAATTTATCACGAAGTCCTAGAATTGTCAGGAAAATGGGTTGGGTAAAACCAGGCACACATACGGCAATACCTAAGATTAGACTTCGAGGATCAATTGAAATTACGCCTGCATTTCAATTTATTTCAGAACCAATGCCATGCAAACACACGATTAGTTATTGTGACATATTCTATAAATTAGAAAAAGTTGATGTTCTAACTTTAGCAAAATCTTTTTCAGATTTTCAAGAATTTATCAAAAAAGAATCTAAAAGATTTTCAAATTCATAAATGAAATAAAATATAAAATCTAAATAAATTTTCCATAGTTATTCTTATAAATGACTAAGTGAATTTCTTAATTTTCATATGTTATTATGGTTATCGTGCTGTAGGGTTCAACCAAGTCATTGAAAGGATATATGCCATGAAATTTACAAATTCAGAAGAACCAAAAAAAGTTAAAATTCTTACTGCAAATAGTAAAGAAATTTCTGAACATCTTGTTGTACCACAAGGAAATGATACAATGATGACAGGTGATTTATTGGAGATTTCCTCTTCAGGAAACATTATTTCAGTTGATAAAACACTGTGGAATGCTTGGACAGGACGACGATATATTAATGGCGATGAATTTCATGGTCCTGTCTTTATGATAAAGACTGAAACACCGTTTACTGGTAACAGAGTGTGCATTTGTGCATCATGTCAACCTAATATTGCGAGTGAATTTAAGCCAAACTAATTATCATCTATAATTATGTTTAATGTCTCTTGTTTCACCACAACCTGGAGATTTAGTAGCAATAGATTGTATGCTAGACAATAGAATTCTATTTTATCAATTAAGGCATTTTCTTGATAAGAAATTCTATATTTCTCCAATGCTCATGGTCGCTCCAGGCGATACAATGCTTGTCTTATTAATAGAAGAAGATGATTCGCTTGTATATACAGCCAAAGGACACAAGGGATGGATTAACAAAACATCCCTTATGGTCATTTCTCAATTTAAAGATTGTATTATCTTCTAATTTGTGGAGTCGGGATTACATTAAAGTCTTGAGCAAAAGGATCGGGTAATGCATAAGGTTGTTCAGCATTAGGCGGAACAGGTCCAAGACAATCTCCTTCATCATATACAGGTTCTCTTAGGTGTGGAGATATCTTGTCTTCGTCTGTATCCATGTTTTGAATGGAGTTCTTTCCAATTTGCTCTCTGTCTGCCATGCTTGGCGACATTGGATTTCTAATCATAGGACGTGGAGGCATAGTAGTACCTCCACCGCCTTCAAGAAGAGCTTCTTGAATTAGCCTTCTTAGTATTCCTATTGTAATTTTCATATTATTACTTATGTCATGATTTGAAATTACAATTTATCAATTTAAAGTTGTATCTTCAGAAGAGATTTGAGACACTGTTGTTGCAACTTTTAAATCTGTATTTTTTGTATCTGGTTCTATATTTTTACTTGATTTTCCAAATATTTCTCTAATTGTTCCACTTACAAGAAACATGAACAATGAAATAAGAGAGAAAGTTAAATATGGATGCTGAATTGACCATTCTTGCATGTTTATTTGCCTTTTATGAACAAGATATGAATAAATGTATGCAATGTAAATGATTACTTTCGCCACATCACGCGACCTCGAGTCGGATCGTACGGAGAAACTTCTACAACGACATGATCACCAGGCAAAATATGAATATGATTTTGTCGTAGCTTTCCTGATAGCGTGGCCAGTACTAAGTTACCACCTTCTATCCTTACGTTAAACCATGTTCCTGGCAATGCCTCTTCTACTACCCCATGAAGCTCAAGTCTGTCTTCTCTCTCGTTCTGTGCGCTTGTCGACGCGGGGTGCAAATTGTGACTTTTCTTGTTCTTTCCCATAATACCTTTCATCATTGTTGATTTTATTGTCATCACTTTCATCGCTTTTATCATCGCCTAATCCTGGGAGTGGCATGTCATCTCCTCTTTTTGAAGATGAGCTACTAAGGCCAAGTCCGCCTTCAAGCCAGCCCGCCGTTTTCATCCAGTTTGAATACATTTCTTCACGAATTAGTTGTCTAAGAAGAGCTAGCTTTAATTTCACATAGATAATTATCTCCTACATACAATCCTGCAGCTTTTAGTGCTGTTTCACTATGTTCTATTAGCCATTTAGATTTTACTCTAAAACCATCAAATGTACCAGGCCATCTTCCTTCAACATTAGGAAGAAAAACTTCTTCTCCATTTGTCTGTGGAATATAATCGCCTGGTGGAACGTAATATTCTTTAGGTGAAAAAACTCTTAATTCGCCATTTGAAGTTATTAAAGATACATCTCCGTCTCTAGGATCAACTCCACAAGAAACAATTTTAATTGAATTGTCTGTAATTTCTTCAGTAATTTCATCGATTTCTTTTTGAGAAAGAGTATTCATATATTGCGGCAGCGATATATGAAAATTTTTTATTTTAATCTCGTATGAATTCTTCAATATACAGCGATCTTAATCAAGTTTTTATAAACTATTGCTTATAGTTAGATTGTGTGGAAAATTTTGCACAAGGATAAAAATCATGGCTGAATTATTACCCATGGCGATTTTGTGTTTGTTTGTAGTTCTTTATTATATAAAAAGGTTTAAAAAAATAAAAAAAAGAGATTTTGTTGATCAGATATTAAGTGTTGAAAATGGTTGCTGCTATTATTGTCAATCACTAAATCCACAAAATGTGCGTAAAAACGGATTTTGGACTTATCTAAATTGTCCAACATGTAAAAAAACTTCACAAATTCATGTCAAACATTAAAAATTAGGGGATTAAATTGGTTATGATATGGACAACTTTAAGGCGGGGCAGTTGGTCAAATTTTCATGGTGGTCTTCATATAAAGCACCTTCAATAGTCGAAGATAATGTCGGTCATTCGGTATGGTATGAAATATTTCCTGGAGATTCTGGAATCGTAATTGAAGATCAGCAAAATGGTCAGCTTGACTTAGATTTTATTATTGTCTTATTTTCAAGAATAAACAAGATATTAAAAGTTCATTCTTCTATGCTGTCTCTTGTTATGTGACAAGATTGCTTGAGAGAAAGATCAGTAATATGGTAAGGACCAATGCATCCTTCATCAGAAAAATAAACATAATAGACTGAAGGACAGCCTAAAAGAATATGTTTCATATGTTCTGACATAGCTCCGTCATTTGCATCTTTCTTTTTAACAACTATTCCCATCTTTTGTGATTTTGATTTACATCCAACTAAATCGCCTATGTTTATGTTCATTATATTATATTTCCATAAGCGCTGCAGAAAGATGCTCTTGAAGCTTATATGAATTTTTTGTTGTCCACAGTACCAACCAAGCATCAGGTATGCTCTTTGAAGGCTCCAAGATTAGTCCTAGATTTTTTGAATCTAATTCCCATCTTGATCTCTTCATTACAAGCATACCTGCATTCATACACTAAATATATTATTTAATCTTCAATTTCAACAATAACGGCATCTAATGAAAGAAATGTCATTGCAACTGATGCAGCATTTATCAGAGCTATTCTTGTAACTTTAGCCGGATCTATTACACCAGCTTCAATCATATCGACATATTCATTTGTTGCAGCATTATATCCAATGAAATTTGTTTTTCCTTCCTTATGCCTCGCAAGCTCATTAACAATTACATCTTGACTCTGTCCAGCATTTTCTGAAATTTTCTTAATAGGAGACAGACAAGCATCTAGAATAATTTTTGCTCCAGGTCCATAATTTGCTATAACATCTTTGTTCTGCAAATATTGCCATGTATTGTAAAGAGCCATCCCGCCACCAGGAACAATTCCTTCTTCAACTGCAGCTTTTGTTGCATGAAGAGCATCTTCAATTCTATATTTTCGCTCAATCATTTCAACTTCAGTTGCTCCGCCAACTTTAATAAGAGCAACACCTGATGCTAGTTTTGCAATTCTTGTTCTTAGCTTAATTACTTCTTCAGCTGTTAATGAAATATCTTGCAATCGTAACTTTAGATCTGCTGCATGTTTTTCTACAGCCTCCTTTGAGGATCCTGTGGCAACTAATGTACAGCTTTTAGCATCAACAACAACTTTTTTTAATGATCCTAAGTCCGACATTGTAACTTGCTGCATTTTCAAACCTGTTGATGCTGAAACAAGTTTTGCCCCTGTAAGAATGCTAATATCTTTTAGAAGCTCTTCTTTATGCTGTCCATATCCAGGAGATTTAATTGCCACTACAGGTAAAGATCCATTTACTCTATTGACAACAAGTCCCTGTAATGCCTCACCTTCAACATCATCAGCAATAATAAGAAGAGGAGTTTTTGATTGCGATATCTTTTCCAGAAGAGGAATCATATCACGCATACCACTAATTTTGTGATCAACAATTAAAACTTTTGCATCAGAATAGACAACATTCATCTTTTCTGTATTTGTCACAAAATAAGGACTTAAATAACCTCTATCAAATTGCATTCCTTCAACAATATCCAAGCTTGTTGTTGTGCCTTTGGCTTCTTCAACTGTTATAATTCCATCGTTTCCAACTTTTGTCATTGCCTCTGCAATAATCTCTCCAACTTTTTTATCACCATTGGCTGAGATAGTTGCAATTTGAGTAATCTCTTCTGTTGAAGTAAGATGTTTTGAATTTCCTCTAATGTGTGCTACAGCAAGATCAAGTGTTTTCTCAACTCCTTCACACAACTCTTTGGCATCATACCCACCCTCAAGAAGCTTAAGGCCAGTTTTGACCATTGCATGTGTAAGAACAGTTGAAGTTGTTGTTCCGTCACCTGCAATTTCATTGGTTTGTTCTGCTGCCTCTCTAATAAGCTGCGCACCCATTCTTTCAATTGGATTTTTCAACCTAATAGACTTGCTAACAGTAACACCGTCTTTTGTAACAATTGGCGCCGAATTTAAACCTTGCTGTATTAATACAGTTCGCCCGCGCGGGCCTAGCGTACAACCAACTGCAGAAGCTACAATATCTAAACCTTTGAAAAGAGATTTTCGTGCTTCAGATGAGAAAATAACTTGAGTTGAAAGAGAAGAAGTTTCTAATTCTTTTTTCATAATCAAATCATAATACTTTTTACTGATCAGTACAAAGATTCAATCAAACTTTTTCTTTTGTTACTTTTAGCCAAACAGGTTTTCCGGCTTTCCAAGCTATAGCAACAAGTCCTGCTCTATATTCTTTAAGCACTGAAATTAAAGTAAATTTCTGTTGCTCATCAACAACGTGATCAATGTACCTTTTAAGTCTATGTTCTGAATAATCAAGAACATTCTTTAAAAAAGTCAAAGGATTTTGCGACCTGTGTAACTGAAATTCAGTACAGGGATCTCCAATTCTCGGTCCTTTTGTGTATCTTGTTGACATAGCAGAATGCATGTTACATTCCTTTATAAGTAGGAGTCATATGGAAAGAAAGTGTTATGATTACAACGGTATATTAAATGTTTTGGCCATGCTAAACACCGCAACATTTTTAAATTTTGCTTCAATTTCAGCATCAATTAAATCTTCTTGAAGAGCTTTCAGTTGAACAGGAGGAACATAATGAATCATGTTGCTATGTTTTCTTCGAAGCTGAAAATTTGCATTAATGTTTTCTGGAGATGTATTGCTAATATGCTGTAGCGGCTTTACATTAGATGGCCAGGTTTCTTTTGTAACTTCAAATGCTTCTTCTAGTGTAAGACAGCCGTCATTAAAAGATGCATGATGAGAATCAAGAACGATTGGAACGCCTGTTTCTTTAAAAACAGGAAGAAGATCGATAACGCTGTAGCATGTTTCATCATTTTCCAGTGTCAATCTTTTTCTAACATTATCTGGTAGCGACTTTATTTGTTCAATAAGCTGTGATTCGCGATCTTTTTTGCCGCCATGAATATTAATGGCATATTTCGGACTATGTTCGAGACCCATTTTGTCGAACAACCAGCCATGAATAGATAGTTCGACAAATGCTTTTTCTACAACTTCATCTGAATCTGAAGATAAGACACAGAACTGCCCGGGATGTGTTGTTACTCTCATATCGTTCTGCTTGATAAAACAGCCAATATTAGAAAGAATGTCTGTAATTTCTTTATTATCCCACAAGCTTTTATCAACTTGATCTGCTAGAGGAAACATTGCTGAAGAAATTCGAAACAGCTTAATGCCGGCTTTTCTAATTTTAGGCAGCATTTCTTCAAGTCGCTTTAAATTGTTGACATAAGTTCCTTTGATTTGATCAGAAGTGTATTTTCCAGACCTATATCGTCCAAGCTGAAGAGATCTTTCATCCATTTCATTGACAAAATACTTCTCTCCTGATCGTGGACGTGTTTCTTCTTTAATGTAATGACAGCAAATACCTAGCATATGACAACACCATAAACTGTCAAGTCAATACAATTCATTTTGACGACCTTTTAATTCGCTTTTTTGATGAACCAATAAATTCTGCAAATGTTTCACGTTTATAAATCTTAGGCATAGGTTCAGTTATTTTGTTAATACCAACTGCTTCATCATCATCATCATACTGATTTAATCTTTTGACTCTTTGAGCCAATTCTTTAACTGAAAATTCAGCCTCTTCTTTTGACATGAACTTAAGGCGCTTGACGTATTCTTGAATAAAAGCAATAGGCCACTCTTTAACAATTTCAAAAGAGCCAGAGTGTTCTTCGCCGAGGACAGCCTTAACGACGTCATCATCCATCTGCCTAACATGAAGAAGTTCATCAAACCTGCCAGGACGAAGAATAGCTTCATCAAGTCTATTTCGATTATTAACTGTTGCAATAACAACTTTGACATGTCGCTGGAAATATTCTAGAATTTCAAGCATGGCTGATTGCTCACCAGAACGATCAAAGTCGTCAATAATAACCGCATCAGGTTCAAAAATATTGATTGCCTCGAACAATGTAGAGGTTTCAATATAACCAACATCTTCAACTCTGATTCTAAAAGTTTTTAGCTTTAATTCGGACATAATTGTCCGAGCCATTGTCGATTTCCCTGTTCCAGGTGGCCCATACAATAGAACTGATCGAGAAACATTTGCATTAATACATTTCTTAAGATATGCAGAATATTCTTGTGCTCTTTTTGACGGCATCGGAATAAAATCGTCATCTGCTTCAAGATTAACTGCGCTATCATCTAATTTGCGTGTCGCTCGTCGCAAAACAATGTTGTCATCTTTCAAGATCTTCCAAAGCTCTTTTCTAATTGCTTCTTTTGATCTCTCTAGATCTTTTGTTTCGACGCAAAGCCTATCAATAAAGTTATTTTTTGCATTAATGACGTAACCAAGCTTTAAGTTGTTGCCAAGATTAACAATGTGAATTGAAATAGATTCATCTGATGTTCTAATGACTTTATATGGCTTTTTTGCCAATGATTTTAGAATAATCTTATTAAAATCTTCTGGATAGGGGGCTTCCCAGCTATCTCCAAAGTAGTCATCTGGCCAGATCTCAAGATCGTCAACAATAACTTTTCCAATAAAGAACAAAGATTTTGCTGCATTTATTGGTGTTCGCTTCTCAAGAAATGGTTGAGCGGCACTAAATATATCAGAACCGACGCGAAAAAACCTCTTAATCTTTGCAACATTAAAGAAGTCTCTAATGACTTCACTGGCTTCACGCTTTACATGATTGTCTTCTTTTGTGTCTGCTGACATCATTGAACCTTATTCCTAATTCTAAATTTGTGCATCATTTTTGACATATTGAACACCACCAGCTTGTTCTACCATCTGGTGTTTCTTCTCTAAGAACGCTGTGTCCGACTGTGCATGTCTTGCGTGAATATATTTGGAAATTAAATTGTGTAGTTCCCTTTTCATTATCAACAGTTCTGTATGTCTTAATGGATGCACCTTGAGAAGAATAAGATTCCGCCGCCACATCGCAGACATGTCTATGCAACTTGACATACTCTTCTGATGAAATATCGGTCACCGGCCGCCAAGGAGATATGCCACCACGGAATAGACACTCTGACTTCATATAATTGCCGCAGCCACTAATGGTCTTTTGATCCATGAGGGCTTCTGCAATAGTCCGCACTGGTTTGTTTAGGACTTTTTGTGCGAATAAATCTGCTGATAGTCCAGGTTCCAGAACATCAGGCCCTAGCGTTGCTAGCTTCTTCTTATGTTCTTCTTCATCATACACAAACTTTAGTGTGCCGAAGTGCCGAGGATCATTAAAGTGAATCGAGTTGCTTTCAAAGGAGATGGTGGCGGCTGTATGCTTCGTGGAATTTCTAGACCATTGCGCCGACATTCCATATGTGCACCACATCCTCCAGGCATCTACACCTGATTTAAAAGTCCACCACATAAATTTACCTTTAGTGTCTACCGAAGTAACCCTTGCAGGCAACAAGTGTGCAACTCTATCATAACCAGCAGGTAACTTCTTGCCAAATCGCGACCCAGGTGTCATGATAATCTGGGTCACTGAGCAATTTGTAACAATCTTTCTGATAACGTCACGTGAATGACGAAGTTCTGGTCCTTCAGGAATTGGGATAGCCCTCCTTACTGAATCTCTCGAGGGAAATCCTCAAGTGTCAATATTAAATTTGATAGAGCCGACTGCAACCTTTGAAGTTCGTCTTTAAGCTCTTCAATTGAATCGGTATAAACCGTACAAGGCTCAACAGAATATGATCGTGGTTGTCCAATGCTATCATAATAGACTTCATAAATAGCATACAATTCTTCATTTCCTTCAGGCTTCTTAATTACGCGATAATTCCATGTTCCCATGAATGCAACACTACTTTGTCACCAAAGGACTTTTCACAATATTTTCGGTAACCATCCAAGACCATGCTGCATCCATCCATTTCTTATATCCGGCCGGTGATGAATGAACTCCATCAGAAGCTTGATCAATAATGATATTTTGTGATTCAAAATAAACAGGAGAAGCAGCCCTAATAATGTCTCTAACTTCATCTGAATTTGGTAGCTTTTTTTCATCAAGTTTCGGTGGGCCGAGCCAGACGACACGTGCACCAGAGTCATTAATTAGCCTGACTAGTTCGTGATAAACAGAGGAATGCTGTTTCACCCATTCAATTCCTGCAGCTACATCATTTGTACCTAGAGAGACAAGCACCAAAGACGGACAATATGAATCAAGATCTTTTTTGATTTTTGTCAACCATTGATCTGCTCTTGACCCTGTAATACCATGCACTGTAGGAATATATCCTGAAAGATGAACAATGCTTACAAATTCAGAGCTAAGTCCAAGACTAAGTGAATCTCCAAGAAGCAAAACTGTGCTTCCTGCCTTAATTGGCACCCGAACAGGCTCTTTAGGCTTCTCACCACTAGAAACCTCTGCAGTTTGTTCGTGTTTTACGTCCAATGATGCTTTCATTTCTTTTTTCTCTAATTTATTGTGAGGCAATTGATGACATGTATCACATGTAGCAATGAGGCACAGAGCCAATAATAGCTTTATTTGTGAATCTAATGTCACTTTAATAAACATAACAAATCTTTTAATCAATTTTCACAAAAAAGAAAACGTAAAATCATCTGAATTCAGTGGAATAGTTATGAACAGCATCAGATGCAAGTTGTATTATTAAGTACGGAGTTCCCATGAGCGTCTTTAAAGAACACAGAACAAATGCTGATAGAGTTGCAACAGATCGTCGCAGACATAATCAGAAAATAGACAAAGCAATTCGTGAGGGAATACACCATATTGTCGCTGATGAGAGTATTATCGGAGAGAATGGAAAACAAAAATTTAGAATTCCCGTTAAGGGTATTAAAGAGCATAAATTTGTTTATGGAAGCAATGGTCAGCAAGTAGGATCGGCACCTGGAAAAGAAGTTCAGCGCGGTCAAAAGCTTGGCGGAAAAGAAAAAGCTCCTGCGGGAAGACCAGATAAGCCTGGAAATCAAACAGGTGAAGAGTATTATGACGTAGAAATGTCACTTGAAGAATTGGCACAATATCTCTTTGCAGATCTTGGGCTTCCTGATCTTCAAAAGAAACAATTGACGACGATCTCAACAAATAAAATGAAGAGATCTGGATATCGACCTGATGGTATCATTCCGCGTCTAGATAGAAAAAAGTCTGCAATGGCTAGAATCAAGAGAATGAAAGCTGCAGGTTTTGATCCGGCGACAGCTGAAGAAGGTGAAACATTTCCCTTTCATGAAGACGATCTTAAGTTTCGACACTATAAACTTAAAGATGAACCTTGCACAAATGCAGTTATCTTCTTTGTCATGGACGTATCTGGTTCTATGAGCCAAGACAAAAAGTTTTTGGCTAGAAGCTTCTGTTTCTTGTTATATCAGTTTGTTCGAACAAAATACGAAAATGTTGATGTAATCTTTGTAACACATGATGCTGAAGCAAGAGAAGTAAATGAAGATGCATTCTTTACGATGTATACAATGGGCGGCACCGCAGCATCAACAGGACTTAGTCTAGTCAATGATATTGTTGAAGAAAGATATCATCCTTCTGCTTGGAACATTTATGCATTTCATATGTCAGATGGCGACAACTACGAAGAAGATAATGAAAAATATTTGGAAGAACATTCAAAGCTAGAGAGCAATTCTCAGCTCTTTGGTTATTGTGAACTAGAACCTGATAAAAGCTATTCTAGTGATAATAAAATATCAAGAATTTTGAAACCAAGAATTAGAGAAAATTCACGATGTGTTACAGTTAATCATAAAGATGATGTATGGCCGGCATTTAGAGAAATGCTCGGCGCGGTAAAAGAAAAAACATAGGAAAAAACTATGTTATAGTTGAGAGCATGCTCATCTCAATATTCACTCCAACCAACAACACAACATGGATTCCAGAAGCATGGGAATCACTTAAAGATCAAACTGCAGACTTTGAATGGTTGATAGGAACCAATGGTGGGGCTGATGCTTCAAAAATTCCTCATGATCCTCGTGTTAGAGTGATCAGCACAGGTGACTGGAAGGGTGTCGGTGATGCTAAAAAGAAATTGTGTATGGCAGCTCTTGGTGATGTTGTTCTAGAGTTTGACCATGATGATATTTTAGCTGAAGGAGCCCTAGCTCTTGTTGATGAAGCATTTCAAGATCCAGAGGTTGGTTTTGTATTCTCTGACACCGCCGAATGGGATGATGCGACAGGAGAACCATTCACATATTCTGAGGCATATGGTTGGACATCTTATCCATGCGAAATTAGAGGAAGAAAATTACTTGCCACCAATTCTCGACCTGTCAATGCCAGAAATATGTGCCAAATTCTCTATGCACCTAATCACCTCCGTGCATGGAGAAAATCAGTCTATGATACCCTTGGTGGGCATGACACAAAATTAGTTGTTGCTGATGATTTTGACCTCATGGCGAGGACATACCTCATCACCAAGATGAAACATATTCAAAAGCCACTATACGGTTATAGACGTCGGGCTGATGGTGGCAATACTTGGCTTAAACACAACAAGGAAATTCAAAAACTTTGTGGCCAAGGTGAAAATTCTAATATTCCTGCAGCTGGTCAACCAATGCCACTTCGTGATAAATATTTTCATAAGCTAGTGGAAAGAGAATGTGATCTTCGCCAACTACCTAAAATAGACATTGGTGGTGGAATATTTGGTGAACCTGGGTGGAGAACGCTTGATGTATCTGGCAACCCCGATATAGCATGGGATGTATTTCAACAAAAAAGATTGCCTTTTGACGATGAATCTATCGGAGCTTTTAGGGCTTTTGACTTCCTAGAACACGGTGAGGACATGGATGCTTTTTGGTTGATGGATGAAATATATAGATGCTTGGCACCTGGTGGATATTTTCTATCATACACACCACATGCACTAGGCATTGGCGCATCATGTGATCCTTCACACAAGGCAAGATGGGATGAAAGAAGATTTCTTTATTGGTGCTCCGATGCACTTCGTCCATTTCTTAAATCAGCTCATCCAAGTGCTATCGCCAAATTTGAACCTGTCAGAATCTATAAAGAAAATAGAAATATGGGACCTCATCCTTGGCGATTTGAGGTCCCATATGTTGTTGGTGATCTAAGAAAGATCTAATTATTGACAGACCAACTCGCCACAACAACAATATTGGTCAGGGCTGATGCACCTGACCTTGTTCCCGTGTATAAAGCGGCAGTCGTGTCAGGTGATCCATATACAACCCATGTTCTATAGGTAAGTGATACTGCATCAGGATCAATTGCCCTCATGGCATAATAATTGGTTGGGGAAACAGTATAAGCTACAGAACCATTTCTTTCTGCATCTCTTGTGCCTGCACCAGGAGCCATATTTGTCGCTGTGACAAGCGCACTTGTCGAATAATCAGTTGAAGCCATTTTATACTCCTATTAAACAGTTGGTGTCGAGCCATTCCAAGGAAGGGCAATATTTCCTACAACAACAAAATCTTTTGCACCAGTCGATGCAACAGACAATGTATCACCAGTGGATCTTGCTGACTGCCCAATCCACTTCATCATACTTCCAACACCTTTAAACCCAGGTTGTGCCAATGCTGATCTTCTTGCATACATCATTGGATAAGTCTCATCTTTTGATGAATATGGATTTACAAGCATTGCAGATGGCACTGTTACAGCGCCGACATCTTGATATTTTAACGCAGGTGTTGTTATAAAAGTTTCTCCAGCTAATCCTTTTTTATAAAGACACGTTGGTCCTGTCAAAAGAGTTTCAGAAGTCAATCCTGCGGTCAAAAAAGCGGAAGGAGGCACAGCCCCTGTACCTGCAGATGGCATATAGAAAATATACGGATCAACATCTGCGGAATCATATGTTCCAGATGCAAGCGGATCCATCACTAATCCACACGTTGGACTACCTCCACCTAAGGGAAACATAAACATATAGAATCCATAAGGTGCAGCATTGTCAGCGCCAATTGAAAAACGATAGGTAACACCACCGGCTATAAAGTCAGATGCTGGTAATATTGCTTGTGAATCTGATGCTGTTGGTTTTACATTGTAAGCAGGGGTTCCTGTAACAAATCCCGTGCTATATGAATAATCAATTGAAAAAGCATATGCGCCGGCGGAGTTTCTTTGAACGCATATTTGTCTTGTTGCCCCTGCAACAGAGCCAGGAGCCCTAAGAACATACCATGCACTTGAATTGTTTAGACCAGTTGTACCTGATCCATATCCAGTCGCAGGAGTTGATGAAAACACATCGCCTGTAGCGCTATACCCACCACTAGATGCTCCATCTCCTGACTTGGTTACAGTCCAACCAGCTTGAACAAGAACTCTTTTAAAATAATACATAACATCGACAATATTGCTCGTTGTTGCTGTTGTCAAGTTGCATGAGGAAGTACTTCCATCGTATGTGTAGATCATTGTCATGATTTTGTTTCCTTTATAATTTAATCAAACTGTTGGCGTACTGCCGTTCCATGGTAGTGCAACATCTCCTACGATAATATAGTCTTTTGCTCCAGTTGCCGAGACAGATAATGTATCACCGGTAGATCTTGTAGTTCCAGGCCACTTCATTAAAGTTCCAATTCCTTTCCAGCCAACTGAGGACGCAAACCCAGAACGTCGGGCATAAGGAATTGGAAAAACATTGTCTTTTCCTGAATAAGGATTCGCACCTACAAGCCCAGGAATAGCCACACCAACGGCTGATGCATAACTTAACGCCGGGGTTGCAACATATGATCCTAATTCTGATGCTGATGCCACACTTCCCGCAGATTTCTTATACCAGCTGCCAGCACATAAATTTAAAGTTGTTCCTGTTAAGCCAGCAACCGCCATAGGAGTTGTTGGTAATGTGCCGGATCCACCTGGTGTATAAATTATGTATGGATCGTTATCTGATGAATTATAAGTGCCTGTCGTCATTGGTTCAAAAACCAAAGAAGAAAGGATGGCGCCAGAGCCTGCAACAAAACTAAACATATACCACCCGTAAGGAGCGGCATTATCTGCAGCAATGGAGAAGCGACATGTCGTGGCTACACCGTTAGATGTAAAATATGTGTTACTCAAAATTGATATGCTGTCTGATGCGGTCGGAGCCACGGTCGCAGAGCCTGCAGTAAGAGTGAATCCTGAGTTATAAGAATACCAAATTGAAAAACATTGTCCACCAGTTGATGTTCTTTGAACACATATTTGTCTTGTTGCCCCTGCAACAGAACCAGGTGCCTGAAGGACGTACCATGCGCCTGAATTATACATGCTTCCTGATGTATTACCACCTGTAGTGATAAAATTAGTAATTCTGTCACCCGAGGCATTTACTGTTACTCCATCACTAGATTTTGTGACTGTCCAACCGGCTTGTTTTAGTGTTTGTTTAAGATAATAAAACATATCAGCGGTGTTGTTAGTTGTGGCTGTTGTTGTCAAGTTGCATGAGGAAGTGCTTCCGTCATAAGTGTAGATCATTGTCATTGTGTTTATCCTTTTGCTCTATATTTCTAATTACTTATATCATGCAAATTTAATGCGTGCCATGTTGGCGATTGCTTTGTATGAGGATGATGATGCATCGCTGACATATATTCTTACTTCATACATTGTCGTGGATACTGGAATGGAGAAAGATGATGATGTGAGGAAAGTTTCCGTTCCAAGAAGTGTTGTTAGTGTTGCAACAACTGATGCGGTTGTGACATTGTAGAGTTGCATGGTGGCGGTGAGGCTGCCTGATGCTGTTGCGAGGCTGAGAATTCCTTCGAATGTTGCTGTTGTGAATTGTGTTAGAATTGAAGGATCGACCACAGACGCGCCGACGACCAGAGGAGTAACTCCTGTAGTCGATGTGTTTACTGATGAATTAAGGATATCAATGTACTGCGCAGAGACGGATCCTGTTGATCCTTGTGAGCCTGCACCACCCGCTGAGCCTGCTGAGCCCTGATAGCCTTGATAACCCTGAGTGCCTGCTGCGCCGGATGAACCTTGAGCACCCGTGGAACCTGCTGTTCCTTGAGGACCTTGCGCGCCGATGCCAGGCACACCCTGAAACCCTTGTGAACCTGTGGAGCCAGTCGCTCCCTGAGGTCCTGCTGATCCTTGGTGACCAGTGGAACCCTGTGGACCTGTTGAACCAGCTGTTCCTTGAGGACCAGTGGAACCAGCTGTTCCTTGTGCTCCTGTGGAACCCTGTGGACCTGTTGAACCAGCTGTTCCTTGAGGACCAGTGGAACCAGCTGTTCCTTGTGCTCCTGTTGGTCCTTGAATTCCCTGAACCGACATATCAGTTTCATATGTCCAACCACCGGATGTTTTATATAGATAAAGTTTTCCATAGTCAGGGTCTGAAGAAGATAAAGTTCCTGCAACAAGACCAAATTCTCCATCTGCTGGTAGGTTCACACCTGTCGCTGCAAGTCTTTCAGCATCGGAGTTATATACTTGGGAAATGACGAATCCCTGTCCTGTAGATCCTTGTGCTCCATTTGTTCCACGAGATCCTTGAGGACCCGCTGAACCAGTGGAGCCTTGGGCTCCATTCGAACCAGCTGAACCCTGCGGACCAGCGGAGCCTTGGGCTCCATTCGAACCAGCGGAGCCTTGGGCTCCATTCGAACCAGCGGAGCCTTGGGCTCCATTCGAACCAGCGGAGCCTTGAGGACCACTTGAACCAGCTGAACCCTGCGGACCTGTCGAACCAGCGGAGCCTTGGGGGCCTTGAGTCCCACCACCACCGCCAGAAGGACCTTGAGGACCTTGAGGACCTTGAGCTCCTTGAGCACCGCCGCCTCCACCGCCATTAATTCTCATTAATCCACCTGATCCATTAAAATTAATTGCCATTTTGAGCTCCTTTTATAAAATTTATGTGAATTCTAAAAATTCATGCATGAATTCCTATGATTAAGTATGCCTAAATTTCAAATAATAAAAAAAAATAAACAATAAATTTGAAGACTTAGCGCAATAGTTATGAAAGAACGTAAAAACTTCATACAGAAAAAGATTACAATCAGGAAATAAGCTATGGATTATAAACTCTCTGATTTAGAAATATGGGATGAAAAGATCTGTACCATTGCTAAAAAGAATGGTCTTGATTGGTTCGATATAGAATATGAATTTATAGATTTTTATTCTATGCTTGGTGCCATGGCTTTTCATGGACTTCCCTCCCATTTTAATCACTGGTCTTTTGGAAAGTCTTTTGAAAGAACTCATAGGATGTATGATCTTGGCATGGAAGGTCTTCCATATGAATTAATTATTAATTCAGATCCTTCTGTTGCATACATGATGAGAGAAAACCCATTATATCTTCAGGTTCTTATTATGGCTCATTGTGTTGGGCATAGCGATTTTTTTAAGAACAACAGAACGTTTAAGGGAACGCGCCCAGGAACGATCATTGGACGTTGCAGAGCTGCTAAAAAAAGATTTCAAGCATATGTTGAAGATACAAACATAGGAATTGACAAAGTTGAAGCAACAATTGACGCTTGTCATGCAGTTCAATTCCAGGTTCAACGACCAGGGTGGATTAGAAAAACAAGAAATGAAATCATTGAAGAGCATAATGATAAACTAAGTTATGATCCAAAGACCCCTGAATTAGACGTCAATAAGATTCCACTTGAACCTGATTATGATATTTTAAGTTTTATATCTGAAAATGCTAAACTTCCGGGCTGGAAAAGAGATATCATAGATGTCTGTCAAGATGAAGGAAGATATTTTTGGCCGCAGATTCAAACTAAGGTCATAAATGAAGGCTGGGCTTCTTACTGGCACTACAATATTTTACACGAACTTGATCTTCCTCCTGAGATTCATGTCGCATTTATCAAGTCTCACAATCAGGTAATTCGTCCACACATTGGTGGCATCAATCCGTACCACCTTGGATTCCATCTTTTTCAACGCATCAAAGAACGTCATGGTATTGAAGAATGTTTTCTTGCCCGTGAAGTTCATCATGATGCTTCATTTTTGCGGCAATATTTAAAACAGGAAGACTGTGAGGATCTTAATCTATTCTCTTATTCTTCCAAAAAAGATGGTTATGCATCTGTTGATGACGTTTCAGATGAACAAGGTTGGGAAGATGTAAAAGCTGACCTAATAAATCAAGTCGGCGGAGGTTCTATTCCAATTCTAAAAGTTCAAGAAGTTCTTAGAAATGGAATCATTGTTCTTGATCATGATCATGATGGCAGAGACTTAGAATCAAAAGAAACAAAAGCAACGCTAGAACACTTATCTTATCTTTGGGGAAACACTGTGCATCTTAATACAGTAATAGACGGTTCCCCCTACAAATTCGCTACTTAATGTATAATTGTTTACGAGGAGCTCCAAAATGAGTGCACGCAAAAGCCTATTAAAGAAGATTCAAGAAGCAAGAGTTAAATCTGAGTCAGAAAAGAAATTTTCAGGTACTCTTATGGACTATGCCGATTTAGTCGAAAAAGATCCAACAATTGTCAAGACGTCTCATCAACGCCTATATGAAGCAATTACAGAACACGGGTCAACAGTAATGCCTGACTCAGACTCAAGAAAGTTTAACATCTTTGATGGTGAATCCATTAAGATTCACAATTACTTTAATGGTGAATTCTTTGGAATGGAAAATGTTATTGCAAAGATTATGTCATTCCTTGACTCTGCTTCGCACCGCGGAGAAGAATCACGTCAAGTTCTTCTTCTTATGGGACCTGTTGGAGCTGGAAAGTCAGCTCTTACTGAACACATTAAGAAAGCACTTGAAGGTAAGCGTTTCTATCATCTTAAAGGAGATCCTCATAGAGGAGAACCTTTGCAGCTTATTCCTCGTTCTCTAAGAGCTTCTTTTGAAAAAGAACTTGGAGTCAAAATTGAAGGAGATATATCTCCAATAGCTCGTCATAAACTTCTTAATGACTATAATGGAAAATATGAAGAATTTGAAGTAGAAGAAAGCTCATTCTCTCAAAGAGCCCGACGAGGAGTTGCAGCCGTTCCTCCAATGGATGCAAACTCTCAGGACGTCTCTGTTCTTATCGGCTCTGTTGACATCAGCAAGCTTGACAAATATCCTGAAGATGATCCTCGAGCATTGTCGTTGACTGGCGCTTTCAACGTTGGTAACCGCGGCATCGTGGAATTGGTCGAAGTTTTTAAGAACGAAATTGAGTTCCTCCACACCATCATCACCGCGACCCAGGAGAAGAGAGTTCCTTCACCAGGCAAATCGGACATGTTGCACTTCGACGGTGTCATCCTTGCCCACTGCAACGAAGCAGAATGGAATCGCTTCCAATCTGAACACACCAACGAGGCAATCATGGATCGTATTGTGAAGGTTGCTGTACCTTACTGTCTTGAACTAAATCAAGAGATGAAGATCTATGAGAAGATGCTTGGTAAGTCTGACTTTAATGCACATATTGCCCCTCATACTCTTAAAGTGGCATCAATGTTCTCCATTATGTCCCGACTGAAGCCTTCAGCTAAGTGCGATCCACTTACAAAAATGAAGATCTATAACGGTGATGACGTCCTTGAGAAGGGCAGAGTCAAGAAGGTCGACATTAAGGATCTTCGAGAAGAGGCGAAGCATGAAGGAATGGATGGCATTTCTACCCGTTTCATTACAAAAGCAATAGATCATGCATTGTCAAACTCTGACAAGAACATGGTAACTCCAGTATCGATAATGGATTCACTTACAAGAATGGTCAAGGAACAAGTAACCGACGAAACATTCAAGAAGAACTGCCTTGAGTTGCTTCAAAAGACTGTTCGTGAAGAATATCTTAAGATCCTTGAGACTGAAATTGCCAAGGCATTTGTCACAGCATATGAAGAACAAGCACAATCTTTATTTAATTCTTATCTTGATAATGCAGAAGCATTTACAACACGATCAAAGCTTAAAGATAAGGTGACAAAAGAAGAACGTCAGCCTGACGAAGAATTCATGAAATCTATCGAAGAGAACATTGGAATATCTGGATCGGCTAAAGATGGCTTTCGCAGCGATGTAACAGCATATATGTTTGCAAAAATGAGACGTGGCGACAAGGTTGACTATAAGGCCTATGAACCCCTTCGGCTTGCATTAGAACAATACCTAATTAATTCAGTAAAGAGCTTTGCACGTATTGTAACAAAAACAAAGAGCAGAGACACGGAGCAGCAGCAAAAATACGGAGAAATGCTAACAACCATGATAAAAGATTATGGTTATTCTGCTGACTCTGCAGAAGAGATTCTGGCGTTCGCTGCAAATAATCTTTGGAGAGATTCTTAGTCCATATTATTAGCATCGTAAGCTAAAACATGAATGTGACGCATATTTAGCTGTATGCGTCACATTTATACATTTAAGAACATTGTCAATGACAAAGTGTATGTCGGACAAACCAATAATCCTAAGAAGCGTCAATACGAACATCTTCGTGAAGCACGTGAAGGATCAGAAAAGCTTCTGTACTATGCAATCAGAAAGTACGGAGAAGAAAGTTTCTTGTTTGAAGTAATTGAGTCATGCGATGATGAATTAGCAAATGAAAGAGAGTCGTTCTGGATCTCTCATTTCGACTCATTTGAGAACGGCTACAACATGACCACGGGCGGTGATCATTTCGGCCATTCAGAAGACACGAAAAACAAGATAGGCAGTTTCTTCAGAGGAAAGCACCTCACCGAAGAACACAAACAAAAGCTTCGTGAGGCCAACAAGGGTAAGAAGCCTCCGCCGCACTCCCCCGAGACCCTCCAGAAAATGTCTGAATCTATGAAGGGTAAGAACGCCGGACCTAAATCAGAAGAACATCGTAGAAAGCTTTCAGAAGCTCACAAAGGTAAGAAGCTCTCCGAGGAGCACAAGGAGAAGTTACGTGCGTATACTCCCACCGACGAGACACGTCAAAAGCTGTCAACCGCAGGTAAAGGTAGAGTCGTCTCTGAGGAGATGCGCAAGAAGATTTCAGATGCGCAGAAGGGGCAGCCTAGGCCGTCACCCACGCAAGAGTCGATAAACAAGAGAGCGGCAAAGAACCGCGGTAAGAAACGGTCTGAGGAACAGCGGCAGAGGATGAGAGAGGGAAAGGCTCGAGCAAGAGCAGAAAGAGAAAAGCTGTCTTCTCAAGAAGAATAAAAGAAAGGCCGCTCTCGAAAGAGGTGGCCTTTCCTGTCTGTTATCTCACTCGAAACTGTAGTGGACGTCTACCTTGACCTTCAGTTCAGGAACACGTAGATGATTTGTCAGTCCAATGCTTAGAGCTTCTTCGGCATCCATGTACCAGTCAGCATGTGAACGTTCGTGAATTTGTTTTAGGAAGAATTCATT
>Ga0214919_10003162_pt1 | contig 25149 bp, 28 predicted proteins | sample LL1503_MetaG_FD_177994 | JGI IMG/M metagenome (GOLD analysis project Ga0214919, IMG submission 177994) | Freshwater microbial communities from Lake Lanier, Atlanta, Georgia, United States - LL-1503 | ecosystem: Environmental > Aquatic > Freshwater > Lake | place: USA: Georgia | collected... | reverse complement strand
TGGCATGTCAATAAACAAAAAGTCTGGTTCATCCCAATACACGTCGGTCAAAAACTGCTCGAGTGCTTTGTGCAACATTGGTCCGCGCCACACAACTGCCTGGCCTTCTGGAACAAAGTAACCAATAGAGATGCAACGCACGCCCCATGCCTCTGGCGGCAACAACATGTTGTCGATCACAACTGGATCTCTGTCGGTACCGAGCATGCGCGGAATTGAATAACCATAAATGTCGGCATCGACAATGCCGACTTTGTATCCGAGCGCGGCCATCGCAACGGCAATGTTTGTAGTAACGCTGCTCTTACCAACGCCGCCCTTGCCCGACGAAATTAAAATTGGTCGCGTCTTTGAGCCCGGCTGTGCAAATGAAATCGTGCGACCTTCTGCGTGGCCTTGAGCCGGAGCAGAACCCGCGGTTGCGCCAGGGTTTCCATTGAGCATCTGACGCACTGCTGCTCGCTCGTCATCGTTCATCACACCAAAATTGAGATTGACATCACTCACGCCGTCAAGTGCACGCAGTGCAGTGTTGACACGAGTCTGAATCTCGTTGCGCAATGGGCAGCCCGCAATTGTGAGTACCACGGTGAGCCCAACGGTGCCCTTTTTGTCGATGACAACGTCCCGCACCATGCCCAAGTCCACAATGGACCGGTGTAGCTCTGGGTCCTGCACAGGGCGCAAGGCGTCGATCAGTTGGTCAATGGTGGGTTGTGATGCTGACATTTGACTCCAATAAGTTGTGCAACATAATTTGCACTACGGCCATAGGTACAATACCTGTGTGCCAAGCAAATCGGCTAATCACACGTCGGGTTCATTCACCGCGACCGTGTCGGCGATCACATCTGCTTTTGGCGATCCAACACGTCGCGCCGTTTACCTTTTTGCTCGCGACTATGAGACAGGTGTAACAGCAGCCCAAGTTGCAGCCAAGTTTGATGTGCACCCAAACGTCGCACGTCACCATCTCGACAAGCTTGCTGCTGGCGGATACCTCGAAGTTGCCGTCGACCGCGTTGAAGGCGGCGGTGCTGGTCGCCCTTCGAAGCGCTACCGCATTGTTGGCGACGGAGCCGAGTTTACGTTTCCCGTGCGCAGCGAAGATTTGGTTCTTTCGCTATTAGGCAAAGCGCTTGCACTGCTGCCAACCAAAGATGCAGAGATCATGGCCGAACAAGTTGGTCAGCAATACGGCGCAGCGATGGCTGCAGGTTTTAAAGGCGACGACATCTCTGCAGGACACCGATCGCTCCGCTCAGCACTGCAAGCAGTGGCCGACGCACTTACAGCGCATGGTTTTGCCGCGCACACCGATCAACGCAACAATCAGTTGCGCATTGTCAACAACCATTGCCCATTTGGAGATGTTGCAATTGAACATCCAGTTATTTGTGCTGTCGACCGAGGAATGGTCAAGGGAATGCTCACCGCAATTTACGGTGACACATCACCCGAGTTATCTGCGTCGCTCCCGCAGGGCGACACGTTTTGCGCAACTACTATCTAGCTCACTAGCTAACAAGCTCAAATCTTTAGAACGTTTTAGTCGCCCCAAAAACGCTGTTCTAAAAACGGATCTCCGTACATGTTGTATCCATTTTGTTCCCAGAACCCTGGCGCGTCTGTTGCGCGCAACTCAAGACCGCGCAACCACTTTGGAGATTTCCAAAAATACAAATGAGGCACGAGCAACCGCACTGGGCCGCCATGAATTGGCTCGATCTCTTCACCTTCGTACTCATAGACCACGAGTGATTCGTCGAGCAACACATCACCAAGTGGCAGGTTGGCCGTGTAGCCGTGCTCGGCATGTCCCATGATGTACGCAGCACCTGATTGCATTCCTGCGCGCTCAAACAAGTCGCGCACTCGCACACCTTTCCATGTGGTGTCAAACTTTGACCACTTGGTCACGCAATGAATATCGGTCAGCAATGTCACTGCTGGCATGCTTTTCAATTCATCCAGATTGATCGTGAATGGTTTGTCGACAAGACCAAATATTTTGAGATCCCAATCACCTGGCTCATACGTCGGCACATCACCGACGTGCAAAACCGGAAATCGCTCAGTCAAATACTGACCTGGTGGCAATCGGGCATCATCGATGCCCTTATTTGCAAGTTGCTCACGATTGCGATCAAAAAAGCCCATAATTCATCTCTCCTCTAACCAGTCTGCCTCATTGCATCGCTAGATTGACGGCGCATGCCACTCTTTTTAGTTCGACACGCCAAGGCCGGCAAACGCAGCAAGTGGCTTGAGGATCCTGCGAACAACAATGACGACCGCAAACGCCCGTTGGATGATAAAGGGATTCTGCAGGCTGCAGCACTCGCCGATCGGCTGGCCGACTTTGCACCAACACTGTTGTTGTCGAGCCCATTCATGCGATGCATGCAGACGCTCGAGCCGCTCGGAGCAACTCTTGGGATCACTGTCACATCCGACGAACGTCTTGCAGAAGACAATCCGTTCGAGCCGATTCTCGAACTACTCGAGAGCTGTCCAGACAATGCAGTGCTCTGCAGCCACGGAGACATGATCCCTATGGTGACCGATGCACTCGAACGCCGTGGCATGGCGGTTACCGGAATGCGCGACTCGCGCAAGGCTTCAGTGTGGGTGCTTGAGCGTCAAAATGGCATCATCGTGCGTGGCCACGCATGGCCGCCACCAACTATTGATTAAGAGCAGTTGCTACTTCTGCTCGAATTGAATCGACGAACCCCATTACTTCTGCTGGCGGATTCATTGAGGCACAAATATCGAGTTGCTCTTTAGCCCCCGCTGCGTCACCTGCAAGTCGAAACCGCACTATTCCAAGAAAACAATGCGCATCGGGATAATCGGGCTCAACTTCAATTGCATGGTCAAGCCCCTGGGTGGCCGCGGCGAATGCAAGAACTTTCATATCGTCTGGTGCGTCACGAGCGACAAGCGCGATCAGCCACGAACGATATGTGAGCGCTTCAACATGGTCTGGATTCAGTGCCAATACTTTTGAATACAAATCAATTGCTGTTTTGGGTTCAGAAAAATTGAGTGCTCGTGCTTGAGACAGCATCGATGCAGTTGAGTCCAGGACCCCTCCGCTAATTGTTTGGCCTGGCAATCGTTGACCTGACTGTTGCGCAACAAACCAGCCGGCCGCACCTGCAATGAGCACAACAGCAGCAACTGATCCGATTCTTCGCTTCAACGATGCGCGTGGACGAGTCTCTCGAGCATCAACACCAGCGTCCAACACTTTGATGATTTGAGCAGCACGATGTACATACCCATTTTTCAGTACTCGGTAATCTTCATCGTCAATGTCACCGGCCGCATTTTCGCGCTCAAGGTCGCGCAAGGATTCCAGCAAGAACCTGCGCTCTTCTTCCAGGCTCACTTGCTCGTCTGGATTAATCATGAATCTGAAGCCATGGCAGCATCCACCAATGCACTATCTTCTGCGCTTGCTGCACCGTCGTCGGTGGTGCGCCACTTTCTGAACACCACGCCAAGTGCGGCTGCACCAGCAATTAAGGCAGCAATTGGCAATGCCCACACCAGCGAGTCAACCCCGGTTGATCGAGGCACGAGTAATACCTGTCCACCAAAGCGCTGCTCGATGTATGCAATCGTTTCATCGTCGGTGCGCAGACCACTACCCACCTGTCGTGCAACCTCTGCACGAATAGCCTCCGCTGCCGATGCCCTCGACACATAAACACTTTCACCTTGGCACGTTGGGCACGCAAGACGCATCGTGATTGCATCAATGCGATCTTGTTGCGTCAGTGGACCACCATCTCGAAGTCCTCCAAATATCAGCAATGCAGTTGCAATCGCAGCCATTACAAACCACGAATACTTGTTGTTGAGTTTGGTTGATGTACTCATGATCCGAATTGCACTTTCAAGAGCGATAGCTGCTCGTCGAGTAAACCTTCCGAGAGTTGTCCCGCAATGCGCAAGCGCACATAACCGTTGGGATCAATGATCCACGTCTCAGGAACTTTGGCAACCCCAAATGCAACCGCAATGCTCCCATCTGTGTCGCGAATCTTTTGCCAATCACCTTTATTCTCTGCAAAAAATGCCGAGACTGCGCTGTCGTTGTCATCATTAATAACCGTATAGAGCTCTGCAGGGTTGTCGGTCGACAATTGGTTTTGCACAAATGAAAGAAGAAGCGGATGTTCGATCCGACAAGGAACACAGGTTGAGTTGAAAAAGTTGAGTACGACCCACGAGCCTTTGCGGCGAGCCAAGTCAAATGGTTTGTCTTCAAGAGTTGTTGTCACTACTGCCGGCGCTGGTTGCCCAAGCAGCGGCGAGTCGGCGTTCTCGGATGGGTTTGGTTTGGCGCTGACCAACACCCACAGCAAACACACAAGCACGATACCGACAGCTGTTGCCGCAATTGGTGCAACTTTTATCACTCTCTTCTTGTCACTCATCGTTGCTGCCTATCAATGCAGAAGTTGCATCGGTTGGTTTGCGACGACGACCTGGAAACGCTGCCAACAATGTGCCGAGTGCCATCAAAAAACCACCGATCCACAGCCAGACAAGAAGGGGCTTAATGAACACCTTGATGTGCGCCTCGCCAGAGTCTTGCTTGACAGGTGGTTCGAGCGTGAGATAGATGTCGCCACGAACACCAGTCTTTACCGAAGGCGTACCGATATTCATGCCCACCTTGGTGAACTTGGTGATGGCAGGAGCATACGCCTGTCCACCGTCAATCGAGATCATTGCCTTCACGCTGATGGCACGATCAGTTGTTTCTTCGACGATCTTGATCAACTCAAAACTATGTCCAGAGAAATAAGCGGGTGTGCCGGTTTTTAAAAACAATTCTTGGCTGTGCGTAAAACTGTTTGATGCAGCGAGCGCTACGGCAATCAAGATGACGCCAACATGCACAATCATTCCACCGTTTGTGCGACCAACTAATCCGCGCAGGCCCTGCTTGCGTGTAGCCAGTACCACTTGACGCAATGCCGAGCCACTCGCAAACCCTCCAAGTGCAAACGTGAGCAACGGCATAAACCCGGTTGCACCAACAACAACACTGATGCCCAATGCACCGATGCCACACCATGCTGGCCAAAACAGTCGTGTGCTCAACAACTCGGCAGATGCTTTGCGCCACGGCAACACCGGAGCAATAGCCATCAGCGTGAGTAAGGCGATTCCGATCGGTGCAACTAGTCGATCAAAGAACGGAGCACCAACAACAATGTTGCGCGACTGCAGTGCTTCAATAACAAGAGGAAAAACGGTTCCGAGCAAAACTACAAACGCAAACACTGCGAACAACACGTTGTTGATCAAGAACGCACCCTCACGCGAAACTACCGAATCTATGCTGCCTGGCGCGTGAAGTCTGTCGCCACGCCACCCGATCAAGCCAATCGAGACGATGACGATGATGCCAAAAAATACCAGCAGCCAAGGGCCAATGGCACTTTCGCTAAATGCGTGCACGCTATTGAGCACGCCAGACCGAGTGAGGAAAGTACCGAGAATCGTCAAGCTAAAAGTTGAAACAAGCAATGAAAGATTCCACACTCGCAACATGCCGCGGCGTTCTTGCACCAACACCGAGTGGATGTATGCGGTCGCAGTGATCCAAGGAAGCAATGAAGCGTTCTCGACTGGATCCCACGCCCACACGCCGCTCCACCCCAAAACTTCATAACTCCACCAACTACCAAGGATGATTCCGAACGTGAGAAAACCCCATGCAAACAGCGTCCATCTGCGAGTAGCCAACAGCCAGCCTTCGCCAACTCTGCCCGTCACTAGCGCTCCAATTGCAAACGCAAACGGAACAGTTACTCCGACATACCCCAAGTACAACAGCGGTGGATGAAACAACACCAGGATGTGATTTTGTAATAACGGATTTGGTCCTGGTCCATCGAATACTCCTGGAGCACCTTTTGCAAACGGATTTGCTGGGCCGAATGAGAGTAAAAAGAAAAATGTTGAAACAATGAACATCACGCCCATTGCCCAATTGGCCAATACATCGTCCATTTTTTTGCGTAACCAAAAACAGACCGCCAATGTGTAGCCCGCCAAAATAAGCACCCACATCAAAATCGAGCCTTCGAGTGCGCTCCACACTGCTGCAAAGTTGTACAAGGCTGGTGTCGCAGTCGAACCAACTTTTTGCACGTACGCCATCGAAAAATCGCGCGTGATCATCGCGTACTCCATGGTCGCAAACGCACCGATAGCGGCGGCGAAAATCAGAATTGCAAATCGTGGTATGAGTCGCGCAACTGCTTGATCTCGTGAGCGCGCACTGCTGATTGCAGCAATTGCACCGAACAAGGACCCAATTATTCCAACGAGCAGGAGCGCTCGTCCGAGCGAACTACTTACCCCGGCTGCGGCGAACATACCTGTGCCTCTGCTTTTTTCAATCGATCCTTGTTGTCTGCGACATATGCATTGGAGTGTTTCACTTCAATACGCGTTGCCTCAAAAACTTCGCCCACCAATCGGCCCTGTGCAACAACTGGTATGCACTCCTGAAAAATTCCACCTGGATCGCCTTCATACACAACCTGAATTGTTTTCTCATTGAAAATCATCACAAAGTTTGTGGAGTTATTGACTGACTTCAATGACCCCTTCTCAACTGTGCCCTGCACACGAATACGCCTGCCCGGTTCGCACCCAACACGACTACCAATTTCGTCGACGTTGCAGTAGTAATCAATTGCCGAAGTTAAAAACTTGGTGACGATAGTGCCACCCGCAATCACAATCACAACGAGCAACGCAATGTATCCCCATTTTGTGTTGCGCTTACGTGGTGCGAGAGGCGCGTTGTCGGATGAGGTGCGTGGAGTTAAGTCCAAGGTTTGTCCTTGTCGGCAACTTTGCTTGCCAAATTACGACCCTGCGAAAGAGTTCTGACAACTTGCGCAACAATCACGGTAAACGTCACGCCGTACACCACTGCAATAAATCCGAGATGGTCCATTACTTCAACCTGTTGCTTTCAATGGTACTTTTGTTTGCACTTTCGTTGGCGCGTTCACGCAGAGCCGCATCAAGTTGCGTCATCTGCATCGCATCCTGCATTGCCAACACCCGCTGGCGGTGCAACACCAACCACGAAAATGTGAGCGTAAAACCAATTACTCCAACCAACAGGGTTGTCAGCATTGATCCGTCCATTTTGATGTCGCCATCACCACTGAGCACACTTGCCTTCTGATGCAACGAGCGCCACATCAACACACTGAAATGCACAAGTGGAATCTCAAGAACTGCGAGCAGCGCAATCACTGCAGATCTTCGCGCCCGCTGTTCAAGCGATCCGCCAAGACCACGCACTGCCAAATAACCGATATAGGTCACTAACAAAAAAGCAGTTGTGGTCAATCGCGGATCCCACGCCCAATACGAACCCCACGTAATGCGACCCCACAGGCTGCCGCTCAGCAACGTCATCGCCATAAAGACCACGCCTACTTCTGCAGATGCTCCTGCAACGCGATCAAAACCCATCGAATGTTTGCGACTGATCAGCCAACAAGCCGAGGCCAAAGCAGTAACGATGAATGCAAGATATGCAACCCATGCAGTAGGCACATGCACGTACATAATTCGAACTGCATCACCCTGATTCACATCTTTAGGAGTAACGAATAAGCCACCAATCACGACCCAAGCCATTGACACCAATGCCATCGCGCCAACTAATCGTGTTGTAGGAGTTGCAACTCGTGCATTGAAAGTTTGTTCGTTCATTTATCGCTACTCCTCTATTCCTCTATCAGCGATCCGAATGACAAAATTCCGCCGAGCCCAAATGCGGCAGCAAAGACAACGAGTACTCCAACCCATGGCCAGCCATCCGACACTGCTGCTCCTCCACTGTTAAACGCCGACTCGGTGGCGCGAGTTGCGCCAATAAGTACTGGTGCAACAACCGGCAGCATCAGCAAAGGCAGCAATGTTTCTCGCCCTCGTGATCCGGCTGTCAAACCGCCATACAGCGTACCCACGAAGCTCAATCCCGCTGTTGCGCTCAACACACAAGTGACCAACAGCACTGCACCAGCGGCGTGCAACTGCACTCGATACAACACGACTGCGGCAACGAACAACATGATCTCGAGGGTGACGAGTTGCACCATCACTGCAAGAGCTTTACCAACAAAAATTCCAGCCGGGTCAATGCCCGCAACTCGTTGCGCTTCGAGCGCTCCGTCGGCAGTATCGACCGCAAACGAACGCTGAGTAATGATGATCAACGAAAACAAGGTGGCGAGCCACACCAGACCACCGGCGACTCTTGTCAATACATCATCATTGTCGAGCGCAAACGCAAACATCACCATTACAAGGCCCGCAAATGGGAAGATTTGGTTGATCACGACACGGCTACGCAACTCGATACGTAAATCTTTTGCCACGATTGCCCGCACAACGCGACCGAGTGAAAGTTGTGTGCTCATGACACCACCCGACCAGCAATAACTGACACACTTCGTGTTGCGAGTCCGCGCGCGCGCTCGAGTTCGTGCGATGCAATCAATACCGTCGCACCAGCTGTGCAGGCTTCTCGGATAATTGCATCAATTTCATCGCGCGCAGTTGCATCTAGCCCAGCATGTGGCTCATCCAGTAACCACAACTCTGCGCGACGCACGACAAGGCATGCCAATGCGCAACGACGTTTTTGACCCGCCGACAATTGCATCACTTTTTGCTGAGCCAATTTTCCATCGATACCAAAGCGCTGCAGTATTGATGCAACTTCTGCCACTTTTGCACCAACCATCTGCGCCCAGAACATCACATTTTCGCTAATTGTTAGATCTGCGAATAAACCGTTGGCGTGCCCGAGCAGACCAACTCGCGAGCGCACTGATTGACGATCAACACTCAGGTCAACCCCCAACACACTTGCCTCGCCGCGCACGATTGGCAACAACCCGGCGCATGCGCGCAGCAGAGTTGTCTTACCTGCACCGTTTGGTCCCTGCAACAACACAATCTCGCCTCGTTGCACTTCAATCGACGCTTCGGCTAGCGCCGGAAATCCATTGAACACGACTACAGCGTCACAAAAGTCAATAACACTGCTCATGATCCAGTAAACCTCGGCTTGCGCTTTTCGGTAAAGGCAGTGCGACCCTCTTTCGCGTCGCTAGAGAGCATCGCCTTTTCGCGTGCTGCTCGCACCAATTCATCAACATCCGGCAGTCCTGCTGTCGACCCAAGTGCAATCTTGTGTCCCTCAATCGTCAGCGGTGCAAGTTGAGCAATTTCATCTGCCCACGCAAGAGCATCACTCAATGAGCCAAGGCGATGCACTGATCCAAAACTTGCCAGTTGTGCGCCCGTATACGTAGTCGCAGTGAGCAACATTGCGCGAGCAACGGGCCATGACAATTCGTGCACAATGCGCTCGACAGTCCAGTGATTGACAACCAATCCAAGTTTTGCTGCTGGCACACCAATCACACTTGTAGGTGTTGCAACTCGCACATCGCATGACACGAGAAGTTGTGCGCCCGCGCCAAGCGCTGGGCCGTCGACCGAAGCCATGGTTACAAACGGCAATTGAGTAAACCCGCGCAGTACCACTTGCAATGCCTCATGAAATTCGTCTTCGTGTACTCCCACCAAATCGGCTCCAGCACAAAATGCTGGTGCTGCACCAGTGAGTACCAACACTCGTGCCGAACCTGCGAGTGCATCGAGCTGAGCCTGTCGCAACGCGTGCAACGTTGCAACATCGACAGCATTGCGTTTATCTGGGCGATTAATTGTCACGAGCGCTACTTGGTCGCGCCAGTCGAGCGAAACAGTGATGTCTTTATTCACTCGTGCGCCCTCTACCATGGGTTTGAGGCTATGACATCAACACCACAAACTCCTGATCCAGTTAGGCAGCGTCGCAGCCTTATTGCCGTATGGACGAAACGAGCCAATCGCTTTGGCTATCTCGCATTTGGCGTGTCAATTGTCGCAGTGGCGGTTGGGCTGATCGATACTTTTACACCTCTCATCGGTCGCCTTGCTACAGCCGGTCTCGTCATCGGTTCCATCCTCCTAGCCCCAGCCATTGTTTTGGGATACGCAATTAAATCGGCCGAAAAAGAAGACAGATTAAACGGCGTCTAGCAATCAAATAGGCGCATACCGACAACGCGAGTACGGTAGTAGATACATGTCAACGAGACTCCCCGCTCACGAACGTAAAGACCAGATATTGGATGTCGCGTTAAAGGTATTTGCGACCAAAGGTTTCCACGAATCGTCAATGAACGACATCGCCGATATGGCTGGTGTGACGAAGCCCGTTGTCTACCAACATTTTGAATCTAAGCGCGCTTTGTTTTTGGCACTGATTGAAGACGCGGGCACTCAAATGATCAACGAAATCACCAAGGCCACTGTGCAGGCCACTGGTGGCAGACAGCAGGCCGAGCAAGGAACAATCGCTTTCTTCCGTTGGGCATCTGCAGACCAAAATCGTTTCAAGTTTTTGTTTGACAGTGGCACACGCAATGACGCAGAGTTTGCAAGTGCTGTGCGCCGAGTGGTTGACAATTCGGCAAATGCAATTGCCCCACTGATCGCGATTGATCTAGATGCGGCACATTTGCGCACTCTTGCACATGGAGTCATCGGCGCAACAGAAGGTGTTGTGCGCCATTTGCTCGACAACAACATTGCGTTCAATCCAGAAGTCATTGGTAAACAAGTTGCGGATCTCGTGTGGGCAGGCCTACGCGGTGTCGGACGTGAAACGTCAGGAGACTAAGTGGCAACCACAGGCGAACACCATCCAGCATTTGAGGAATACTGCGAATGCATTTTTGAGTTGCGCGAAGACCATATTGATGTCATTCAGGCTCGAGTGGCAGATCGTCTTGGTGTCTCTCGCCCCTCCGTCTCCGAAATGATCAAGCGCATGGAGCTTGAAGGCTTGATCGTTATTCGTGGCGCAAAGATTTCACTCACCTCAGACGGTGATGTGCTCGCCGAACGAGTAGTTCGTCGCCACCGCATTGCCGAGCGATTTCTTACAGACGTGCTCGGGCTTTCTTGGGCAAATGCACACCACGAGGCTGGCAAGTGGGAACACATCATGAACCAAGACGTAGAAAGTGCGATGAACCGTGTGTTGCACAATCCAACAACGTGCCCACATGGCAACCCAATACCTGGGTCTTCATACCGACAGGAGCGCCTCTCGCCACTGAGCGATGTTGTTGAAGGAAAGTTGTTCACTGTCAATCGCATTCCCGAAGAGCTCGAATTCGCTCCTGGCGTTCTTGAAATTCTCGAACAGGCCAACCTCAAGCCTGGCCATAGCGGCACGATCGTCACCTCAAATAAAGATGGTTCGCGAGTCGTGCGTGTCGACAACAATGATGTGGCACTCGATGAATTTACGAGCGCACGCATTCTTGTACTTGCATAAATATATGCGCGGTGAACGCTTTCATATGCCGCGACAAGTGCACGCATTTGTTTTGACCAGTGCCCTCATTGCTGTTGCCTCGAGTTGTGCAACGACTATCAATCTTTCGGCGCCCACCACACTCGCTCAGCCAGCTGTCACTACTTTGCCAACTGGCACCACCTCCGAACTGTTTAGTCAATTGAAATCCACCCTGTCTGAACTCTCGCTTGCCATCACCAACGAAGACAAGTCGCGTGCCAAAACCACGCTTGCAACTGTGCTCAATATTTGGGGAGCACTACAGCCGCAAATTGTGGCTGATGGTGGCGAGATAGTTGATCAAACGGTCCTAGACATGCAGCGCATCGTCGATCTTGCTTCGAGTTCGGTACAGCGCACACGTCCAGCCGATGCCGACAAGGCACTGAGATTTCTTGATTTAGTGATTCAGTCGCAACAATAAAAAGCAATATCTATTTCGGACAATATGTCCGTTACGAACGCATTGCTCGCGGCAATGGCTCGCTATGCACAACTGTTAAACGTTGCGTCGAACGAGTAAGAGCAACATACAGTGAACGCAGACCGTGCACCTGGCTTGCCACAATGCGAGCGGGCTCCACTACGAGCACTCCGTCTAATTCCAGACCTTTCACAACGCTCACCGGTACAACCGTGAGACGCGAGTCGAGTGCGGTGGTGTTTGCTCGCCCGTGAGCCACACCAGCATCGGAGAGCGCAGAATCAATGGCGTCAGTCATGTCGTCTGGACAAACGATTGCAACATTGCCCTCGCCCACATTTGTCAACAAAATTTTTGCTTGCTCGGTTACAACATCAAGCAAGTCTTTGCCGCTTTTTGCTTCAACGATGTCGGGTCCAAAGTCTCCTTCACGAACCGATTTGGGAGCACGCAGCGACGGTGCTGCTTCGAGCATCACTTTGTCTGCCAGCGCCATGATCTGAGCAGGGATTCGATAACCAACCGTTAAGCCGATCACTTCTTGCTCGCGCTTCGTTGGTAAATACTGCAACAAGTCCGACCAATCATTTGGTGCAAATGGCCCTGTCGCCTGCGCCAAATCTCCGACAACTGTCATTGCTCCACTGAGCGACCTGCGCGATGCCATGCGCAACTGCATTGGCGTGAGGTCTTGCACTTCGTCGATCACGATGTGTCCAAACACTCGCATCTCATCGGTTTCGTCAATCTTGCCGTTTTTGCGTGGACGTGGCCCCAACAACGCAAGTGCTTCGTCGAGCAATGCAACATCGCTATCGCTCCACAACACTTCGGCGATTGAGTTGCTCCGTGTGCGCACTAGACATTCGTATTCTTCTGCCGAAAATTCGTCCTTGGCCGCAGACTTCACGAGCGCTGCAGACCCAAATAAGTCATGCAACAATTCGGCTGGCACCAGCATCGGCCAGATGCGCGCCAAAGTTGCACGAAACTCTGGAATGTCTCGCAATGAATCGCGCAATGAATCCACATCAGCGTCTGGGTTGCGGCTCGACGCAATCATTGCCGAGATCACTTCGGTCTCAACAAAGCGGTGGGCTGCGTTATGTCGACGAAAACGTCGTCGTGCGTCGCGCACAATGCGCGCAGACTCTGTTGCACGCAAGCGCATGTAACCCGCGCCATACGGAATCTCGACATCGTCGCGCACAGGTCGCTGACGATCTTGAACTGCTTTTGCAATCACCTTCGCCATGCGAATGTCGCCTTTAACGCGCTTGGCTGCATTGGTATCGATCACTCCAATGCGATGACCCGGCACCAAGTCGGCAAGCACAACTTGTTCAACTCCTGCTTCACCCAACGAAGGCAATACTTGCTCGATGTAACGCAAGAACACGCGGTTTGGCCCAATGACTAACACGCCTTGATCTTCAAGTGGAAAACGAAATGTGTACAACAAGTACGCCGCACGGTGTAACGCCACAACTGTTTTGCCTGTGCCAGGACCACCCTGCACGACAAGCACACCGTTGTGAGCAGAGCGGATGATCTGATCTTGCTCGGCCTGAATTGTTGCAACAATGTCGCCAAGTTGTCCTGTGCGACCGCGCGCGAGTGCTGTCAGCAATGTGGAGTAGCCACGCAAACCTGTTGCGGTTTGCTCAACACCCGACGCAACTCCTCCACCAAGACCCTCATCGTGACCGACACCCAAGTGTCCTTCGCCAAACAACTCATCTTCGATGCCCAACAATTTTTGACCATTGACAGCAAAGTGACGACGACGCGCAAGACCCATCGACTCACGACCAGTTGCACGATAAAACGGCTCGGACACAGGTGCGCGCCAGTCGACAACAACCGGTTCGCGATGCTCGTCAGCAACAGCAAGCCTGCCGATATGAAAACTCTCGATCTCGCCCTCAGATTCGCCGAATCGGTCGATACGTCCAAACACGAGCGCTGAGTCACCCAGGTCGAGTTGCGTCAGTCGAAGCACCAATTGTTCGTCAAAAGCGTTGCGCTCGTAGCGGGCCTGAAATGTGCCACCTGTGTCGGCTTCGTTGAGGGTTCTGATGCGCCACGCGTCGGTGCGGCTTCGCTCAAGGCACTCATATGCCCTGTCGATATGGGCCTGTTCGGCCGCGAGGTCTGGGTGATGCTGACTCATTTTGGGGTCTAGCAATTCTACCGTCTGTTTTTGTGAGCACGATCTGCCCACCGCACTTTTGGGGTGTCAATATCCACATTCGGTCACAAACAAAGGATCCGGATGCAACTCAAAAAACTCAGAAAATGTTTATTCATCCCAATGCTACTTGTGATGTGCTCGTGCGTCACTCAAGGAGGCGTGCTCCAACTCGACACCGGCAAGTTGGTGTTGTCGCCAACGGGCGAAATGAGCATGGTGATGGATTCGGTTCCGGCAACAACACATGTTTCTCCAGACGCGCCTCTCGACATGGTTGACCAATTGCGCAGAGATTTCACAGCGAACGATCTGTACTACCACGAGTGCATGGTTGCACCGCAGAAATGCGATGTCACACGCATTTCTGCACCAAACTCTCCGCAGCGCACAGACCTCATCAAGCGTGTGCACGATTTTTCTGCCGCCAACATTCACGCCCGCACAGGATCGGGCGTTGCGCTCATACGGATTGACTCGCTCAGCATCATTGATGCCAATAATGCAATGGTCAACACCTGTAGTTACAACTCGATTGTCATGGTTGATGGTGGGGCAACCAACAGCCCCCTTGACGACATCATCTTCAACGACACAGTTGCCTCCTACTTGTCGGAGTGGATGCTCACGCTAGACAACGGGGTTTGGAAAATATATTCGTGGACAACAAGTATGACCAAATTCAATGTTGATCAATGCGGATTCGCAAAGTCGTGAAATTAAACGCGAAATCAGACATGAAATTAAATACGAAAAACAGCATGTTGATAGGCATTGTCGCAACACTGTTGAGCAGTGTGAGTTTGGTTGTGGTGCACGCAACACAAGCACCATTAATTGACGGATCAACGATCGATGCCAGCGCATCAGCGCACGGAGATCAAATTATTGCTGGTATCGAATATGGTGCGTCGCCAGCGGGTGGAGGTGGTGCAGACCCCGAATGCGAATGGTCAGAGTCAATGCCCCGCGATGCGAGCGCTACCGGACCAGGTGCCACCGTGACAAAACAGATTGGTTCGATCCATTACAAGTTGTTTGACTACACATGCCCCGCTCGTGATCCAGCCACCTCATACCACTGGATCCCTCAAATTTCGACCGAACAACTTGCACAGCATGCAGCATCAGTCGTGTACGACAATCTTCCAGCGATGTGGGGCAACTTTGCACCACCTGCAAGGCGCGGATTTGTCGATGTGGGGACATGGATTTGGGTCAACCCTTTTTTGTGGATTCCTGTTTCAGTCACGGCATCCATCGTTACTCCCGCAGGCATCATTTCGGTCACCACCAAAGCCACACCAAAGAAACTTATTTTCAATCCGGGCGATGGCGACTTGGGCTCTGGTCCGCTCACGTGCAACAACTCAGGATTGATTTGGATGTCGCAATTTGGCGACCGCATGCCTTCTTCGTGCATGTACACCTACCGCCATTCTTCTGCGACGCAAGCCAGCGGAATATTTGAGGCAGAGGTTGCCGTGCAATGGCACGTCACATGGTCTACGAATTTGGGGGCGAGTGGAACAATTGGTGACCTGACGCTACACACGTCGCATCAGATGAACATTCGCGAAGTGCAAGCACTCGTTAGTCATTAACTATTGCAATTGTGCCAAGCATTGCGTGCAGCGCAGTAATCAGATCAACAGCACCAACTTCTATGTCTAAACCCCTGCGTCCACCGCTTACAAAAATGGTTGTGTGCAACACTGCACTCTCGTCAATGACCGTTGGCAACAATCGCTTTTGACCAAACGGGCTGATGCCGCCAACGACATAACCAGTGATGCGTGTGGCATCGCGTGCCGCCACCATCTCGCAACGTTTTGCGTGCAGTAACTGTGCCAGTGCTTTCAGTGAAAGCTGAGTGTTGACCGGCACAATCGCAACTACGGGCCCATTCTCCGACTGCGCAAGAAGCGTTTTATAGACCCGATCCTCTTCCACGCCGAGTGCATGAGCAGCAGCCCTGCCGTAACCAATTTCATCCGTAGCGGCTGCGTCGTGGTCAAACGTGTGCGCTACATAGTGAATACCGAGTTGACCGAGGGTGACGAGGGCTGGAGTGGCTGCCTTCATGGGCACATCATACGAAACAAGATACAAAACTAGATACGAAACAAGAGCCAAAATACGTAGTAACGAGGGCCCGCACCTGACACACTGAAGCGTCGCCAAGACAGCGCAGAAAAGGAACATCCCATGCCCGTTAGCAATTCCCGAGACACCATTTTGATTGAGCGCCGTTATGCGGCAGTTTTCAGCACTTTGACCGATGATTCAATCGTCAAACTTGCTGGAGCAGTTGAAGAAAAACTGCGCGATGCCCTTGCCAAGGTGCTCGCACTTCCAGCCGGTGCATTTACCGAGCCAGCAACGCTCGCACCGAAGATTCGTGAAGCAATGAAGGAGCGTCGCTCATACCTCGACACTGGCGTGTTGTTTGGTGAAGGCGCAACAGAGCGAGCCATCGAGTTGCTCGGTGACCAGTCAGACGACCCAAGCCTGGAAGATCTGCAACTTGTGATCCCGGCGCTTGTTGAAACTTTTGGTCTCGATGCAGTGCGACTCATGGCGGTTCAGTACTCAGTTTCACTCGGTGGTTTCCGCAAACTTGTCAACACCGATGAGCGATTCAAAATTCCAAGTGCACCAGTAACAACCACTCGTGGTACAACTGGTGGCTCAACTGTCGATGCTGCTGCACAAGACGAAAAACGACGTGCACGCGCAGAACGAAAAGAAAAAGATCGTCTCGACAGAGCAAAAGCCGAAGCACAGCGACGCGCCGCATACGGTCGCATCTAACTCAGTACATAACGATCATGATGTCGCTCAAACTTGCGTCGGTTCAGGGTCGGGCACACTTTGTAATTGGGTCATCAACCGAGTTTCGGGTTGTAGATGTTGAGCACTCCAGCAACGGTTCACTGCCAAGCAATGTGATGTCTTGCTATTCGGTGTGGCAATTGCTTCGCACACATGCCGCAACGATTTCCGAGTCAGATGGTGTTGCATGCTCACTCGAACAACTCGACTGTCCAGTGCCTCAGCCACGACAGCTGTTTGCAGTAGGTCTCAACTACAAAAAACACGCTGAAGAAATGGGTAGCCCAATACCAACTACCCCACTCATGTTTGCCAAGTTTCAGAGCTCAATCAACACGCCATGTGGCGATGTTCAACTTGTTGGTGCAACATGCGACTACGAATCAGAGCTCGTCATTGTGATCGGTACTGGCGGCACCAACATCGCTCAAGCAGATGCGTGGCAACACATCGCAGGTATCACTGCAGGCCAAGACCTCTCTGACCGCACGCTGCAATACAGCGGCGTGCCACCGCAATTTAGTCTTGGCAAGAGCCGCACTGGTTTTACGCCGATGGGTCCATGGGTTGCCGACATGCACGACAATGCCAGTCGCGACAACTTACGACTCACGTGTTCGATCAACGGCCAGATGCGTCAAGACACCACTACCAACGACATGATCTTTGATATTCCCGAAATTGTTTCGTATCTATCCGGCATCTGCGAGCTTTTTCCCGGTGACGCAATTTTTACCGGTACTACTTCTGGTGTTGGTCACGGTCACAAGCCACCTATCTACTTGCAGCGCGGCGACATTATCGAGACAACCCTTGAGGGCGTTGGAATAATTCGCAATCGCTGCGTCTAGTAGCACGACTGGCTCGTCTCGCATTAGATTTTGCAGGTATGCAAACCGGTAATCGAACCGTCATCACGGGGGCCAACCTTGTTGACGGCACCGGTTCGCCAGCGCGGCACGCCGATGTCGCATTTGTTGACGGCATCATTACCGAAGTTGGTGAGCCAGGTTCGGTTTCAACCGCCCATGCACTGCGCCACATAGACGCCGATGGTTTGCTGCTCACTCCGGGCTGGGTCGATGTGCACACGCATTACGACGCTCAGGCGACATGGGATCCATGGTTGACACCAAGTAGTTGGCACGGCGTCACATCTGTGGTGATGGGCAATTGCGGAGTTGGTTTTGCTCCAGCAGAACCCGAGCGCCATCAATGGCTCATCGACCTCATGGAGGGAGTCGAAGATATTCCCGGCTCTGCAATGGTGGAGGGCATTAAATGGGAATGGACTTCGTTCCCTGAATACCTTGATGCTCTTGAGCGCACTCCCCATGTGCTCGACATGGGAACGCAGATTGCGCACGGTGCACTACGAGCATTCGTGATGGGTGACCGCGGTGCCGCCAATGAAGATGCAACAGCCGACGACATTGCACAGATGAGCACCCTCACCGAAGAGGCACTGCGCGCAGGCGCGCTCGGTTTTTCCACATCGCGCACGTCGTTGCATCGCAGCAAGCACGGCGAGCTTGTGCCTGGCACAAATGCCCAGCCAGATGAGTTGTTTGGTATTGCCGACGCGATGAAGCGAGTTGGCCACGGCATCTTCCAGTTTTCTCCCGAACATTCGCGCGTGCCAGTTGATGAATGGCCGTGGATGCAAGAGCTCGCGCGCCGCTCTGGCGCCACTGTCAGTGTCAACGTCAATCAGCTAGATGACGGCAGCGAAGTGTGGCGCAAAACTCTTGCGCTGCTCACGAAGGCGCACGCAGATGGAGAGAAAATCGTTGCTCAAACTGCCGGCAGGTCCATCGGCATCTTAATGTGCCTTGAGGGCAGCGTTCATCCGTTGCTCGCCCACCCCGCATATCACGAAGTTGCGCACTTACCGTTTGCAGAACGCGTTGCGGCGCTCAAAGATCCTGTGCGACGTGCACGATTTGTAAGCGAAGTACCAACAGACGGCTTCTACAACGGGCTCGTCACAAAATCTCTGCATCGCATGTACCCGGTCACTACCGCCAACATCGATTACGAGCCACATCCAAGCACAGCAATTGGCGAAATAGCAAAGCGCACTGGTGTTGCACCAATGCAATTAATCGTCGACCATCTGCTGACCAACGATGGCAAGGGCATTATCTACTCGCCATTCTTCAATTACATCTACGGCGATCTTTCAATGACCTACGAGATGATGCAACACCCGCAAACACGAAATGGTCTCAGCGATGCTGGCGCACATTGCGGCGCAATCTGCGACGGTGGGATGCCAACATTTATGCTCACGCACTGGGCACGTGATCGCACTCGTGGTCCAAAGCTTTCTCTCGAACACATCGTCTATCGCCAAACACGACACACCGCAGAGATACATGGCTTGCTCGACCGTGGCAGAGTTGCACCTGGTATGAAAGCCGACCTCAACGTAATCAATTTTGACGAGCTGGGTTTCGATATGCCCTACATGGCTTACGACCTACCTGCTCAGGGCCGACGCCTTGTGCAAACAGCGCGTGGTTACAACAAAACGTTTGTGAGTGGCGTACAAACTGTTGAAAATGATGCGTTCACCGGAGAGTTGCCTGGCAAACTCATCCGTGGTCCGCAGCGCTAACGCAGCGCAAGTCTCTAGCTCGTCATTCCACCAAGACCAACGAGCCCGCGCGCGAGTTCAATTTCGCCCATATGACGCAACCCGTGTTGATAGATCCAGCACTCAACCGCATCCAACACCGTGATACCAACGTCGCCCGCCACGCGAGCCGAGTATGTCGACTCGATCTGCGCTGGAAACGGACGAGCAATCACAACACGGGTCAATTCGCTTGGATCCAATGTCTCGAGCCACAAGTGCACGCGGCCAAAAACCAACTGCAAGTACTCCTGGAAAGCCTCGTAGTTGCCAATACGTTGACCCACCATTTCATCCACTGTTTTGTGTTTGCCATGATCGGCGATAGACGGATTGACACGGGCCTTCCACTCGTCGTTCCAGATCGGAGCGACACCGGTGATCAGCATGAACGAAGCGTCGATCATGTTGACAATGTGAAACAGACTGAATGCGATTGGCATTACACCCTCGCGCTCAAAGTGATTGACGTGATCAATCGTCATTGTGCTCAATGCTTGGTCGTACAACGAATGCAAGGCTTTCATGCGCCGCTGTAACGAGTCGAGGATCAGTTCGTTTGACATCAGAGTGTTATTCCTTTGCTGCTTCAGTGATCAAGAACGCATCAATGTCGGCTTTGGTTGCACGACTACGAATTTCAAAATGCACTTTTGAGAGAGTGGAGTTAAATGCAAATGGTGCAACGTAGTCACTGACCACTGGCGACAACTGATCGCTTCCCAGATCCATTCCCATCGAGCCAAGTACTCGCACGATTTTGGGAATGTGCACCGAGCCAACATCTTTTCCATCGACCATCAGCGTGATCGTGCCAGTTGAATCTTCACGATCAAATCGAACACCAATCTGATGATTGCCTGGCTGCAATGAAATCGGAGCACTTGCCCGCTGATGTTTGCCTAGCGCGTTGTAGTCAAAGTGCAAAACAGAATCTTTGACGAAGAACGAGTGCCCGATGTTGTGTGCGCCACGTGCATAGATCACGCCTTCAATCGGTTGATTGCCCACGACGATGTCTGCCGTAATCGTCCAAGCCCGACCGCTCAACAATGGGCATGCATCTGCCGGAATGTGCGCAACGGGCGGATAGTACGTATAGGTGTTTCCATAGTGTGGCGAACCAGGACGTGACTTTGAACCAAAAATCTCTATGCCTCGATCGTCGAGCGGCAGCACTCCGTGCAACTCGGCTTGCTCCCACCACAACGCAATCATTTCTTTGAGCTTTGCTGGTTGAGTTGTAGACAAGTCATGCATCTCCGAAAAATCTTCGTCGAGTTTGTATAAACCCCACGTGTCGTTTTCGTACGGCACGTTTTGGTCGTGGAACGTGACTGCCTTGTAACCATCAGCCCAAATCGCGCGATGCCCCATCATCTCGAAATATTGCGGACCGCGCTTGGTCTCTCGCGTTGAAGTATTAAATGTGTATGTCAGGCTCTCGCCGTGCATCGGCATTTGTCCGTGCCCATTGACCACAGGCGGCACAGTGATGCCGAGCGCGTCATACACAGTTGGCGCAATGTCGGTGATGTGACAAAACTGCGAGCGAATGCCCCCTGGCTGATCAATTCCTTTTGGCCAGTGAAGAATCAATGAGTCACGAATACCGCCACCGTATGTTTGTGATTTGTACCAACGACTTGGCGTATTGCCCACTTGCGACCAACCCCACGGATAGTTGGAGTGCGCATTCTTGGTGCCGATGTCGTCAAGACGGTTCGCAACCATGTCGTCTACGTCTTCCCACATGCTGTTAAAGAAACTGAATTCGTCAACAACGCCTTGTGGGCCACCTTCACGACTCGCACCGTTGTCTGACAACAACGCGATCATGGTGTTGTCGGTCAGATTATGTTTGTCGAGAAAGTCGAGCAATCGACCAATCTGCGCGTCGGTGTGATCGAGCATTGCCGCAAAAGCTTCTTGCAAACGACACGCAAACAATTTTTCGTTGGCAGTGAGTTCCACCCATGGGCGCACACCAGGGTTGCGCGGTGAAAGCACGGTGTCCGGCGGAACAATGCCCATCTCGATTTGTCGCTTAAACCACACATCGCGATGCACATCCCAGCCTTCGTCAAACTTGCCCCGCCACTTTGCTAAATAACTGTCGGGTGCATGGTGCGGTGCGTGTTGTGCACCAAATGCGAGATACAAATAAAACGGACGATCGGGTCGCACCGAAACCAGATCACGAATCCACGTTGTTGACTGATCGACAAGATCTTCCGAGAGGTGATATCCCTCTTCTGGAGTGCGCGGCGGCAAAATATGTTGATTGTCGCGAGTGAGCTCAGGATAAAACTGATCGGTCTCGCCATTCAAAAATCCGTAAAAGCGATCAAAACCTTTTTGCAACGGCCAGTTGGTGTGCGGTCCTGCTGCAGTGCACTCTTCCATCGGAGCAAGGTGCCACTTGCCTGCACACAACGTTGCGTATCCCTCAAGCCGTAAGACTTCGGCCATTGTTGCTGCCTTAGGTGTAATGCCTCCGCGCATATTTGGGAAACCTGTGTTCCAGTTGGACACACCGCGCATACCGACCGCGTGATGATTGCGACCTGTCAGCAAACTTGCGCGCGAAGGTGAGCACAACGCTGTTGTATGAAAACCCGTGTAACGCAAACCGTTTTGCGCAAGACGATCGATATTTGGAGTGTGTAGTGTGCTGCCAAAACAACTTGGGTGAGAAAAACCCATGTCGTCGAAAACGATGGTGATGACGTTGGCCCCATGTAGACCCATTGGCAAGTCTGGCCATGCTGGCGTGGACGTCTGATAGGACGAATCAATTGTTCCTGCAAAATCAGGTTCGTTTGGGTGTACCGACTTGTTTTGAGCCATCTCACTATCTCCCATTTTCCGAGTACTGCGGTTCCAATTCTTACTTCGACCAACTTTTCTCATAGTGTATGCAAAAAGTTTGCTAGGTTCGTAATCGCAAAGCAATTCAACAACTACAGCACCACTACTGGAGACCTCATGGAAGTCATTTTGCTCGGCACAGGAAGCCCAATGCCAGACGCCAAGCGTGGTGGCCCAGCAACGTTGGTGAAAGCCGGCGCTACTCAAATTTTGGTCGATGCTGGTCGCGCCGTGGTGATGCGACTCACCGGAGCAGGTTCGTTACCCATTTTTTTGTCGGGTGTGCTCATCACTCATCTCCATAGCGATCACCTCACCGATCTCAACGATGTCATCACCACGCACTACATCATGAGCCAGGCAGAGACTCCGCTTCATATTTACGGACCGCCACGCACACAAGAAGTGGTTAATGGAATACTCGCGTCTCTTGCTCCGGACATCAGTTACCGGCTTGCACATCACCCCGACACGCTGTGGTGGCAACCAAAAATCATCGTCACCGAAGTAACACCCGGCATGACGTTCACACTCGGAGAAGCACAGATTTCTGTCGGTGAAACCAATCATGCACCAGTTGAGCCAACTGTTTCGTATCGCATCGAACACGAGGGCAAATCAGTTGTGCTCGGCGGAGACGGCATTCCTTGCGAAACTCTGGACGCTATTTGCAAAGGCGCCGATGCATACGTACAGACAGTGATTCGCGCAGAACTCGTCGGCCTTGTAAAAAACAAACGCTTCCTTGACATTTTGGATTATCACTCGACAGTCGAGCAGGCTGCACAAACGGCAACACGTGCTGGCGTCAAGAAATTAATTTTGACGCACTATGTACCAAGCATTCAGCCTGGCCAAGAAGAAGAATGGCGCACACTTGCCGCAGCACACTTTGCGGGCGAAATCGTGCTCGGCGATGATCTCACAGCAACAACGATCTAACTGTTAATACTGCAAAAATCAAAACCAAAAACATAAATACAAAGGCCTACAACATGAAAACATTGCGCACACCCGACGAACATTTTGCCAATCTTGACGGCTACAACTACGAGCCACACTATTTCGATATTTCCGACCTCGAGGGCGGCACGTTGCGCGTGCATTACATCGACGAAGGCCCGCGCGATGCTGATCCAGTGTTGTTGATGCACGGCGAGCCATCGTGGTGCTACTTGTATCGCAAGATGATTCCGATCCTGCTCGCAGCAGGACACCGAGTAGTAGCCCCCGACTTGGTCGGCTTTGGTCGCTCCGATAAGCCAACAGAACAAACCGATTTCTCATACGCCAGGCACGTTGCATGGATGAGCGAACTGATTTTTGACAAACTGCAACTGCGCCACATCACATTCTTTGGTCAAGACTGGGGTGGGCTCATTGGCTTGCGTCTTGTTACCGCCGAACCTGAGCGATTTGACCGAGTAGTTGCCGGCAACACCGGCCTTCCGATTGGTCGCAAAGCAGATTTTTCTGCCAACGATGCATTCATGCAGTGGCGCAACTTCTCGCAAACCACTCCAACATTTCCCGTTGGCACCATTGTCAATGGCGGCAGCCTCAAAGCACTTTCGCCTGCAGAAGTTGCTGCATACGATGCACCATTTCCCGACGAGACATACAAGTCTGGCGCACGCATCTTCCCGACATTCGTTCCAGTGACGATTGACGATGTATCTAATCGCGACAACGAGATCGCGTGGGGCGTGCTGCGCAAATTTGAAAAACCATTCTTGTGCACTTTTAGCGATCAAGATCCGGTTACGGCTGGTGGCGAAAAGGCGTTTATGCGAGACGTGCCAGGTGCGGCCAACCAACCACACGTGACGATCAAAGATGCAGGTCACTTCTTGCAAGAAAATAAAGGCGAAGAACTGGCCAACATCATGGTTGAGTTCATTGCCAACAATCCGCGATAACAAGCACACACGGCAGTAATTAAGCCGCAATAGATTGGTTGCGTGAAACGCGGTCAATTGATCTTTGTGTTGGCCTGCATCACGACAGGTTGCACTTCAACAACTTCCAGTACAACACCGTCTGTGACGATGGTTTCAATTACTCCTACAACCGCTGCTACAACTAGCAACCTAACCAGCATCACGTTTGCTTTTACCGGCGATGTTTTGACGCACACTCCCCTCATTGACCAAGCCAAGCGCACGGCAATCGCCAACTCCACTGCAGAAACACAACTCGACTACGACTTTCGCCCAATGTTTGCTGACATCAAACCATTAATCAGTGGCGTTGACATAGCGGTCTGCCATCTCGAAACCGCAATTGCACCAGATGGCGAAGAGCTTTCGACATACCCATTCTTTGGTGTGCCAAAAGAAATCACCACCGCCATTGCCGATGCCGGATTTGATCGTTGTTCGACTGCCAGCAACCATGCATACGACCGAGGTAACGACGGCATCGATGCAACTGTCAACGCACTTCAAGACGTAGGCATAAAACAATCGGGAATGGCGCGCACCCCAGACGAAATAGAGCCAAAGGTTTTCGAAGTCAAAGGCATCAAGCTTTGTCATCTTTCATACACATTTAGCTACAACGGTCTCATCATGCCCGACGAGACCCAATGGCGCTCTGCCATCATCAACACAAAGCGAATCTTGCGCGATGCAAAGCGTGCTCGCGAGTTGGGTTCGCAAGCCACCATCATCAGCATGCACTGGGGAACAGAAAAAGATTCCAATGCC
>Ga0214919_10003161_pt1 | contig 25151 bp, 27 predicted proteins | sample LL1503_MetaG_FD_177994 | JGI IMG/M metagenome (GOLD analysis project Ga0214919, IMG submission 177994) | Freshwater microbial communities from Lake Lanier, Atlanta, Georgia, United States - LL-1503 | ecosystem: Environmental > Aquatic > Freshwater > Lake | place: USA: Georgia | collected... | reverse complement strand
GTGCAGCAATGTTGCCGACATAGAAGAACTGCTGCACGGGGTGGTGGCGGGTGCGGGCGATCCATCGGATGAGAATCACGATTGGTGGGCTGCAGAGAGCCGAAAAGACAAACACGCCAATGCGTTGTGAGGAATTGAGGAGCCAGGAATCGGGAAAGAGGCGAATCATGATGGCGGCTGAGAAAGCGACCAGAATGCCCGTGATGAAGGCCTCGAAATACAGACGAAGATTGGGCTTGACCATCAGCGGTTGTCCTTTGTAGTGGGTACTACATAAGACTAAATGAAGTGCCCACTACAGTCAAGGGTGATGGGATACCGCCACGATCGAAACGAGCTGCTGGCTGTCGCCATGGATATTGCCCTGACTGAGGGCGTGAGTGCCGTCAGCTTTGGCCGTGTGGCAAAGAAACTGGGCATCAGCGACCGGATGGTTGTCTATTACTTCCCTAACAAAACTGACCTTATTAATACAGTCGTGTTTGAAATCGGTCTGCAACTGCAAACAATGCTGGAAAGTGCGTTCGGGCCAGAGCCGTTGGAGGCCACAGAACTAACGCGTCGGGCATGGCCAGTGTTGTCGACAGAAGCCGTGATGCCGATGTTCGACGGCTTCTTTGAAGTCATCGGTTTAGCAAGTGTGGGCAAATCTCCCTACAGCGACCTCGCTCCCCTGTTGCTGAACGGGTGGATTGAATGGCTAGTTCCGCGAGTTGCTGCATCTGATGAAGTGCAACAACGTGCAATTGCTGCATCTGTTGTTGCACAACTAGATGGATTGCTGATGGTGCGACGGATTTCCGGTGCTGATGTTGCGTTATCGGCCGCACAAGCAATGGGCATTGCTCCATACTGACAACAGCCCCCAAGTAGCCTGTCTGCATGGCAAAAGGAACCGTTGAACGGTCTATCGAGAACATTTTTGACGGCGTGTTCTCGCGCGCCTTTAAGAGTGGTGTGAAACCACTGCAAATTGGAAGGCGCCTCTTGCAGGTGGTCGATTCCGAGCGTGATCTGGATGCCCAGGGCCGTCGCGTGGTGCCGAACAGTTATGTGGTGCAAATGAGCGCCGCTGACCGCGAAGGCTTTGCCGACCTTGAAGGCTCACTTCTGCAAGAACTCACTGCAGCATTGCGCGAATACATCGCAACAGAGGGTTACCACGTTGAGGGCAAAGCCCGGGTGGCGTTGCGCACTAACCCTGATTTGCGTAAAGGCAAGTTCGACATTGAAAGTCGCACTGTGACACCCGATGAAGTGCCAGCACCTAGTTCAACCGTTGGGGCTGTTGGCTCTGTTCTTGCCTCCCCAACTCTTACTGTTGCACCGGCCGGATTGTCTACATTCGATGGCCCGCCAGCAGTGCTGACATTGCCAGGTGGGCAACGCATTGAGTTGCATGAAGGCCATTACGTGTTGGGTCGCCATTTGGAAAATGACATTGTGTTGAACGACACGAACGTCAGCCGTAAGCACGCAGAGTTTGTATGTGCAGCAGGTGAAGTAATGGTGCGTGACTTGGGAAGTACCAATGGCACCAAAGTAAATGGTGTCGCGGTGCATGGCGAGCAATTGCTACAACATGGTGACGTCATTAATTTCGGAACCGCCCAGGTCACCTTCGAGGCCTCGTAGTCATTAATGACTGATGCCTTACTCAATGCCCTGAAGTTGATACTTCTCGCGCTGATCTATCTGTTCTTTGGCCGTGTGCTGTGGGCCGTATGGAGCGAAGTGCGTACGCCGGTTATGCCAGCTGCACGTGTTGGTGGCGGTGTTGCGTCGCGTGGTCGTGCGAAGAAGTCTGTGGGCAAAGGTATTCCTACTTTTGTGGTGATTGAACCGAAACAACACAGAGGCGCTACGTATACGTTGTCGAACGTGCTTGCCATCGGACGTTTAGAAGATAATGACATTGTGATTGACGATGATTCCTTTATATCTAGTCATCATGCACGCATTGAAGTGCGTCCAGAAGGTGCGTGGGTGGTGGACTTGGGTAGTACAAATGGCAGTTTTGTGAACGGGCAACGCCTTACTGGTGAGCGTTCCGTGCGAAAAGGCGACAGAATTCAAGTGGGCTCAACAGTGTTGGAGATGCGTTCATGAAATTGAAGTGGGGTGCGTTTTCTGATGTGGGCATGGTGCGACAGCAGAATGAAGATTCGTTTCTGGCTGAAGAGACTTTGTTTGTGGTGGCAGACGGCATGGGTGGACACAACGCAGGTGAAGTAGCAAGTGCGTTAGCAGTGACCACGCTGAAGGCCGGTGCGCGTTTAGGCATTGATGATGCTGAAGTGTTTCGCGAATTAGTGCAGCAAGCAAACAGTGCAATCTATACCGCAAGTTTGGATGACAGCACACAAAGTGGCATGGGCACAACAGTGACTGCTCTCAGCATTGTGGAAGGTGAAGAGCCACGCGTGTTGGTGGCAAACGTTGGTGACTCACGTGCGTACTTATGGCGCAGTGGCGCGCTAAGCCGTTTAAGCGTTGACCATAGTTACGTGCAAGAACTTGTAAACGAAGGCATTATTACGCCAGAAGCTGCACGCGTACACCCGCGGCGCAACATTGTGACGCGCGCGTTGGGTATTGACCGTTCAGTGAATGTTGATGTGTTCACTCATTTCGTTCGCACCGGTGACCGCATTGTGTTGTGTAGTGATGGTTTGGTTGATGAAGTTGCAGATACTGAAATTGCAAAAGTTCTTGGGCAGCACACAGACCCGCAGGAAACTGCCGAGGCGTTAGTGATGGTGGCAAACACCAATGGTGGCCGTGATAACACCACCGTGATTGTGGTTGATGTACTCGATGACATCAGCGCACCAATTTCAGTGTCATCACCGGACAAAACAGCGCCGATGCAATCGCCTGACAGCACAATCATTGCTGGTGCCGTAGTGAAGACGAAGATCCGTAGTGGTGTGGTGTTGTTCTGGTCGGCACTTGTTGCAATTCTTCTTAGCGGTATCACCATTATTGGTGTGTATGCCCGCAGTGGCTATTACATAGGGTTTGATACTGATGATCGAGTAGCTGTGTATCGCGGACGTGTGGGTGGCATTTTGTGGTTTGGCCCCACCATTGATACAAAGACAACATTGTCTGGTGCTGATTTACCTGAAGACGTGTTGCGTGATGTTGCGTTGAACCGCACGTTTACTTCATCCACCATGGCAAGTAAGTATTTGGCGCTGATTCGCATTGCCATTGTTGATGCGTCAACCACCACCAGCACAACCAGCACCACCGTTGGATAATTCACTCGCACGCAGCCGCCGTGGGGTGGAATTAGGCCTCGTATTGTTGGCTGGTTTCATTACTGCTGGTGCATATGTATTGGCATCGTTAGGGCAACGATCATCTATGCCGGCGCGCATTGTGCCCTTCATGTTGTTTGTGTTGTCATTGTTGGCAATTGCACATATTGCGGTGCGTTATGTGGCGCGAGGAGCGGACCCACTTATTCTTCCTACTGCTGCGTTATTGCACGGCATGGGCTTTGTGATGATTGCGCGGTTAAGCGACCGGTGGGCAGGGCTGCAGGCCACATGGAGCTTTGTGGGTGTTGCTGCGTTTGTGGCAACTCTGGTGGTGTTAGAACGCCCTGGCGATTTGCGCAGGTACCAATTCACTTCGTTAGCGGTTGGTGTGTTGTTGCTATTGCTGCCCATGGTGCCAGGTGTTGGTTTCACTAGTGGAGGCGCGCGTATTTGGGTCAGCGTTGGCCCCATTAACTTTCAACCTGGTGAATTTGCAAAAATTTTGTTAGCGGTGTTCTTTGCGGCGTACTTGGCAGAGCGTCGTGAACTTATTGTGCAAGGGCATACAAAGATTTTGGGCGTTACGTTGCCAGAGTTGCGTCACTTGGCGCCGATCTTGGTGGCGTGGGCCGTCAGCGTTGTTGTGATGGTGGGAGAAAAAGACTTGGGGTCGTCACTCATGTTCTTCACCTTGTTCGTGGTGATGCTGTGGGTTGCAACGGAACGCACCAGTTTCTTGGTGATGGGTATGGGTCTGTTCGCGGGTGGCGCAGTGATTGCATACAACTTGTTTGACCACGTGCAACGACGCGTTGAAGTGTGGTTACATCCGTGGAGCCAATACACAGGCCGCGGGTACCAACCCATTCAGGCATTGTTTGCGCTGGCCAATGGTGGAATGACGGGAACAGGTCTTGGCATTGGTGACCCCGGTGCAATACCTGCCGCACATAACGACTTTATTTTCGCAGCGTTGGGTGAAGAGTTGGGGCTGCTGGGTGGCGTTGCGATTCTCAGCGCGTTTGTGTTGTTGGTGGGTGCCGGTATGCGTACTGCATTACGTGCGCAACGCGATTTTGAAAAATTGTTGGCAACAGGCCTCACCACCATTGTGGCGATACAAACGTTCATCATTATTGGTGGTGTGTTGCGCGTGGTGCCATTGACTGGCGTGACATTGCCATTCATGAGCTACGGCGGATCATCGTTAGTTGCCAACTACGTAGTGCTGGCATTGTTGATTCGTATTAGCGATACCACGGCACGTAGTCTGCACGAAGTACCAGACTCATCAAGCATTGCTGAACGTTTTGCACTGTGGCGCTTGCGCAGGGCGTCAGCATGAACCAGCGCATTCGTCACCTAACCGTTGCACTGATCGTGTTGTTCGGAGTGCTTCTTGTGCAGCTCACGAATTGGCAAGTGGTGCAACGCAATTCATTAGTGAATGATTCACGCAATAACCGGGTGACCATTCGCGAGTTCGATACGCCGCGTGGTGACATCATTACTGCTGACGGCGCGTTGATTGCGCAAACACTTCCTGTTGACATTGCAAATGGTTCCAGCAAATACAAATATCAGCGCACATACCCAAAAGGTGAACTGTTTGCCAATATCACTGGCTACTACACACTCGGCTATGGCAGTACTCAACTAGAGCGCACACAGTCAGATGTATTGGCTGGCACTACTGCGCAACAACAACTGGAAGCAACGGGCGGATTGTTCTCGAAAGAAGATGTGTCAGGCAGTGTGCGCGTAACACTGCGTGCAGACTTGCAAGCAGCAGCGAAGAAGGCACTAGGAAATCGCGAAGGGTCTGTAGTGGTTCTTGACCCAAAGACCGGTGCAGTGTTGGCCATGTATTCAAACCCCTCATACGACCCAAACTTGATTGCATCACACAATGGCAACGTTGTGAATGAAGCACTGAACACGTTGCAAGCAGATGAAGCAAAGCCGCTGTTGGCAAATGCGTACCAAGAGCGCTACATGCCAGGCTCAACATTCAAGATTGTCACTACCGCCATTGGTCTTGAAACAGGAAAGATTGACATGATGAGCGTGTTCAAGAATGAACGCTCATGGTTGCCGCCGAATACAAAGAAGCCAATTCGTAACTACGGCAAAAAAGTATGTGGCGGAGACTTAGCTGAAGTGTTCCGTCGCAGCTGCAATATTCCGTTTGCTCAAACTGCGGTTGCAATTGGCCCAGACCTTATGGTGAATGGTGCAAACAGATTCGGGTTTGATGAACGTGTTCCGTTTGATCTGCCTGGTGCAGCTGCCAGTACCTTTGGCGGTATCGCGGCTGACTTTGCAGATTCTTTGGCGCTACTTGCAATTCACGGATTCGGCCAAGGCCAGGTGCAAGTGACTCCATTACATATGGCAATGATTGCTGGCAGCGTGGCAAATGGTGGCGTGATGATGAAGCCGCATGTCATTAATTCGACTGTTACCCACAACGGCACTGTCATGAGCACCACTTCACCTGAAGCATGGAAAACACCAATGTCTCCCGCTACAGCTGCGACACTGACGCAACTCATGATTGGTGTTGCGCAATCAGGCACGGCCGCTTGTTGTTTGCAATTGAAGGGTGGCATTTCAGTTGCAGCAAAGACCGGAACTGCCCAACTGAATGCTGAAGGCGAAAAACAAAGATCTCACGCCTGGATCACTGCTTTTGCCCCTGCTGAAGCCCCGCGATTCGTTGTGTCTGTATTTATCAAAGGTGTGAACGATGCGGTGAGCGCCAGTACTGGTGGGCATTTGGCAGGTCCAGTAGCCCGCGATGTGCTGAATGCCGCATTGGCTCTGCCCATAGGGCAATAGCCAGCACAGGTAACCTCTAAGAGCCGTATGTCGAACCAGAACCCCCAAGTCATTAACGAGCGCTACGAGATTTCTCGGCGCATTGGTCGCGGAGGCATGGCAGATGTGTTCTTGGCCCGTGACCTTTTGCTCGACCGTGACGTGGCGGTCAAGGTTCTCTTTCCTGAACACGCCGTTGACCCGAACTTTGTCGAGCGCTTTCGCCGTGAGGCCCAGAGCGTTGCCGGCCTGAACCACCCGAACATCGTGGGTGTGTACGACTGGGGCCAAACCGGCAATACCTATTTCATGGCGATGGAGTTTGTGAAGGGTCGTACCTTGTCTGAAGCATTGCGCCGCCAAGGCCGCATGACATCAGTGTCAGCTGCTGGTGTTGGTGCAGCTATTGCCAATGCGTTGGCCTATGCACACCGCAACAATGTGGTGCACCGCGACATTAAGCCTGCAAACATTTTGTTGGGTGAAGATGGCGCCATCAAAGTGGTGGACTTCGGCATTGCGCGCGCACTTGATGCTGGTCACGAAGGCGGACTGACACAAGACGGTGCCGTTATGGGTACCGCAACATATTTCTCACCAGAACAAGCAAAGGGTGAAGGCTTAGACCTTCGTTCGGACCTGTATTCACTTGGTGTAGTGCTGTACGAACTTGTTGCAGGAAAACCGCCGTTTGCTGGCGATTCTGCACTTGCAACTGCATACAAGCAAGTGAACGAAGCTGCACCACGTTTGCGCGACCTTGTTGCTGATGTTCCGTTGGCATTAGAGGCAATCATTGCGAAGTGCCTCACGAAGAATGCCGACATGCGGTACAACAATGCAGAACAACTGCGCGATGATTTGCGCCGTTTCATGAACGGTGAACCAACACTTGCTGTTGATGAAGCCCGCGTGCGTTCTGGCAAAGCACCGCTTGGTAATGCAAATCTTGACCAAGCAACAACAATGATGCCGTCTGTTGAAGGTGATTCTTCCGCAACTCAAGTATTGCCACGCACCACTGTGATGCCTGCAACCATGGCACCGGTTGAAACATTGCCTGAATACGACGATGATCGACCAAGCAAACGCAGTTATGTGATTGGTGCAGTTATTGCTGGCGTTGTCATTCTGGGTGGCATTATTTTCCTGATTTCCTCAATGGGCGGTGCGTCTGGCATCACAGTGCCAAACGTCAACGGCGTTACATGTGATGTTGCAAAACTGAAACTAGAAACTGCCAAGTTCACTGTGGCGCTGAACCCAGCGGACACTGTGTGCGATGCAACATCCATTGTTTCTAGCCAAGTTCCTGCAGCAGGCGACGTTGCAAAAGAAGGCGAAGCAATCACGTTGGTGTTCCCTGTTGCGCAAGTTGAAGTGCCAGCGTTACTTGGGCTGACGGCTGAAGCTGCACAAGCAGCGGTTGAAGGCGCCGGTTTTGTATTTGTCAAAGGCGCTGATGTGCTTGACAAAACATATGCAATTGGTCAGGTTGCTGTTCAGGCTCCCGCCGGAAAAACTTTGTTGGCAAAGGGACAAACAGTCACAGTCAATGTCTCTGGCGGTTCTGGTCAATTAGCAGTGCCCAATGTTGTGGTTGGTCAAACAACCGCAGCTGCGCAAACTTTCTTAACTGCAGAGCCATACAAATTTGTTGTCACTGTCACGCAAGAAGCAAGTGCCACTGTTGCCAAAGGCATTGTGATTCGTACTGATCCTGCGCAAGGAACTTTGGTTGATGCTGCAACGCCGATCACCTTGTTTGTCTCAAGTGGCCCGGCACCTGTTGTGATGCCGAACGTCAAGGGCCAAACCGAAGCTACTGCTCGTGATGCGCTAACAAAACTTGGCCTCACCGCCACCGTTGAATATGTCGATGTGGCAGCAGGCAATGCAAGCATCGGCAAAGTGATTGCTCAAGACACCACTGCTGCCAGCATGGTGAACCCAGGCACGGCAGTTGTGTTGACTGTCGGCCGCGACTCCAGCACCACAGTCCCCCCCGCCGGCTAAACCACCCCCCTATTAGGGGTTGGAATCTGGTATCAAAGTGATACCATGTCTTCATGGCTATGACATTGAGACTCACCGATGAAGAACAAGAAGGCCTCAAGGCCTGTGCATCTGACTTTGGCATATCAATGCAAGATGCAGCCCGACAAGCAATTCGTGAATACATCATTCGCGTTGATCATCGCTCCAAAGTTTCCGGAGCCGCAGACCTCATCATGTCGGTTCACGCCGATGCAATTGAGCGTCTGGGTCAATGAAACCAGAGACTGAATTCCTCAACCTCGAAGACGTTCTAGATCTGTGCCGGAAGTTGTTTGGCGACCCTCCACCGATGCGAGACATCGGGCTTCTCGGATCAGCTGTTGCGCGGCCGCAAACAACTCTTGGTCAACACGATGCGTATCCAAGCATCACTGAAAAAGCTGCTGCACTTCTTCAGTCACTTGTCATTAATCATGCACTCGTCGACGGCAACAAGCGACTTGGCTGGTTAGCTACCGCTGTTTTCTTAGAGATCAACAATTTCAGTGTTGCACATGTTTCGAATGATGATGTGTACGAGTTGGTCATGCATATCGCATCGAACAACCCGCCACTAAGTGAAATAGCTCAGCGCCTACGCGTCATGACTGGTGAAGTTGATTTCGTGTCACGCGCGCTACAACTTGTCGAACAAAACAAAGACATTCTTGACGCGCTCGGCGACGATTAGTTAAGCGCAGCGGCGAAGGAAGTTGCGCAATAGATCGTGGCCTGATGCAGTCAAAATACTTTCGGGGTGAAACTGCACGCCCTCTACATCGAAATCACGATGGCGAACTCCCATCACAATGCCGTCAGAGGTTTGCGCAGTGACTAACAAATGTTCTGGCATTGTTGCTGCGTCAATAACAAGCGAGTGATACCGCGTTGCTTCAAGCGGCGACGTCAACCCTTCGAACACGCCGGTGTTGTTGTGTGTGATGAAAGAAGTTTTTCCGTGCATCAGTTCTGGTGCGCGCACAACATTGCCGCCATACACATGACCAATTGCTTGATGTCCTAAACACACGCCAAACACCGGAACGGTTCCGGCGAATGCAGAAATGGCGTCGCAGATTATTCCGGCGTCTTCAGGGCGGCCAGGGCCAGGCGACAACAACACGCCATCTGGTTCAAGAGCAATGGCCTCTGCAACTGAGATCTGGTCATTGCGAACCACGATGGGTTCAGCGCCCAATTCACCGAGATATTGCACGATGTTGTAGACGAAGCTGTCATAGCTATCAATTACTAGAACCCGTGTCACCCCATAAGCCTGCCGTGTGAAAGGCTCTTTTGCGAAACGGATTACGCGTGCGTGTCTGTGGGCGTGGGCGTTCTACACTTGAGACGTGGCAACTCAGAAGAAAAAAGGCGGACGCGTAACCCCGAAAGGCGGAAACAAGCCCGAGCATCATTTCGGTCATCACGACCCTTCGGTCAACGCCAGCAGTCGATACACCCCACCCGTTCCGGTCTATGAAAAGCACAGTGCACCCTGGGTGCCAGTGCTGATGTTCGTCCTTCTTGGCCTTGGCGCCCTCGTGATCTTGTTCTATTACTTGGGTTTTGTGCCTGGTGGACGCAGCAATTGGTACCTAGCAGCAGGACTTTCTTCGCTACTTGGCGGGTTGTACACAGCCACCAAATACCACTGATACTGGTCGGTACACCCCTATGGGGTAACGCAATACCACGATTACACCCATGTAGTTTTCCCGCGAATATCCACAGAGTGTGGACAAAGTTCCATCTTTAACGCAACTGCCCACAGGGCTATTTATTCGATGGGGGCGACAAAGTCCATGTCTTCAAGGCAATGGCGGGGCGGCGGCGGATCTTCATCAGGTGCCATCACCATGCGAATCTCTACCCCACACACTCCGCAGCGATACCGCACGTTGATGCGTCGCATCTCACCTGCTGGTGGCGGCTCGGGCAAAGTAGAGGTCATCGACTTCAACATGCCGAGCCCAATTTTCCAGATGAAGCGCATCAACACAAGCCCCACCGCAAACCAGATGATTGCGGAAAAAGTAGGCATGGCTGCCAGCGTGATGTTCAGGGTTTAGCCCAAGCGCTCGATGATGGTGGCGTTTGCCATGCCACCACCTTCGCACATTGTCTGCAATCCGTAGCGACCACCGGTGCGCTCAAGCTCATTCAACAATGTGGTCATGAGGCGAGTACCGCTGGCACCAAGTGGGTGACCAAGTGCAATAGCACCACCATTGACATTGACTTTGTTCATGTCTGGGTGAAGTTCTTTTTCCCACGCAAGAACAACTGACGCAAATGCTTCGTTGATTTCTGTGAGATCCATGTCAGCCATTGTGAGGCCAGCACGTTGCAATGCTTTTTGCGTTGCAGGAATTGGTGCTGTCAACATCAGCTGCGGGTTGTCACCGGCAAGACCAAAGTTCACAAAACGTGCGCGTGGTGTAAGACCAAGTGCGCGGCACTTCTCTTCGCTCATGATCAACATGGCAGATGCGCCGTCTGTGATTTGGCTTGAGTTACCTGCAGTCACACGACCGCCTTCTTCTTCACTACGGAATGCTGGCTTCAGTGTCTGCAATTTTTCATACGGGGAATCGCGAATGCCTTCGTCTGTTGTCATGAGAATGCCTTCAGAGTCAAGCACGGGAAGAATCTCGCGTTCGAAACGGCCTTCTGCTGTTGCGCGTGCTGCATACGCCTGTGAACGTGCTGCGAAACGGTCCATGTCTTCGCGGGTGATTCCCCACTTATCGGCAATCATTTCAGCGCTAATGCCCTGCGGCACCAAACCGCCATCTGGTGCGTAACGCGCACTGACCATTGGTCCAAACGGATATCCGTACTTACCATCAGCAACTGCAGAACCCATAGGAACGCGTGTCATCACTTCAACACCTGCTGCAATAACAATGTCGTATGCGCCAGCCATAACGCCTTGCGCTGCAAAGTGTGCAGCTTGTTGGCTAGAACCACACTGACGATCAACTGTTGTGCCGGGAATTGTTTCAGGTAATCCGGCAGCAAGCACTGCATTACGTGCAATGTTGAGGCTCTGCTCTCCTACTTGCATGACGCATCCCATGATGACGTCATCAATTTGTGTGGGGTCGATACCGGTGCGTGCGACAAGTTCGCGCAATGCAACACCTGCAAGGTCAACTGGATGCCAATCTTTCAGACGGCCATTTCGTTTTCCTAGTGGTGTGCGAAGTGTGTCAACGATGACTGCGTTTTGCATGGGGCCCTTTCGGCTGTTGAGTTACTTCCAAAGTCTTACCGCTCTCAGCTCAATCACCAAAGTCGGGCAAAATGGACTCAATTATTAGTCAGCTTCCAGCACCTTGCTAAAGACCCTGTGCAATGCCACCACGTCAGTTTCTGTGAGCCAATTCGTAAAAACCCTGCGAACAATGCGGTAATACGTGATGCTGGCGGATTTCCACACATCGTGACCAATAGGTGTCAGAACCAGCACAATTGCTCTGCCGTCATCAGCCACAGATTTCTCGCGCGCCACAAATTGCTTTTCTTCTAGCTTGTCGATTTGGCGCGACAGGCTTGAGGGGTGGGTCATCACCCGTTCGGCTAATTCGTTGAACCGCAACGATTTATCATCCGCCATCGCTAGTGCATCCAGGATTTCAAACCACGGCAACTGCAGGCCTTCGTCTTCTTCTAAAGCCCGCGACAACATCTTGTTCATTGCCGCATGTGCTGTGAGAAACGACCGCCACACATCTAGTCGGTCTTCATCAGGCATTGACATATGTACAAACTTACTTATTTTGAGCAGCCACCACAGCGGCAAAGTGTTGCAGTGCGTCATATCGAGACGTATACGTCGACAACATGGCCCGGCTTGGCATTACTAACTTCGGCATGCTGACACCAAGAACGCCTGTGAGTCTGTCGTTTGTACTGAACATCGCACACCATCTACCGGCAGCGACATCGCCCGCGACAACATCAACAGTCGATGATTCAAAAGCGCGGCCAAGGAATTGAATGCGCGCGTCAAATTGATCGCTCCAGAAAAATGGCACAGCCGAATACGGCTCTGAGGGTTCTTTGCGCAGTGTGGCTAGCAAATTCTTTGCAGCCATTGCCCCTTGTTCAGCCGCATTGGTCCAATGTTCGACGCGCATAGTGGGTTCAATATCTTTGAACATGCCGTTTGGCCAACGCAGAACGTCGCCAGCCACAAATACATTCGCTGGGCCGGCATTAAGGTTCGCGTCGCACACAATGCCATCGCTAATGGTGAGTCCGCTATCACTGCACCATTGCGTAGCCGGAGCAACACCAATACCAACAACCACAACCTCGGCTTCAATAGTGTCGCCGTTTGTCAAAGTGACGCCGCTGACATGTTGGTCGCCATTAATTGATGCAACTTGCACTCCACACCGAATATCAACGCCGTTACGGGCATGCACTGCACCAATTGCAGTACCCGTCTCTGCGCCTAACGCACGAATGAGCGGAGCCTCAAGACCTTCCAGCACCGTGACGCGTGCTCCGCGTTTTGTTGCGGTAGCTGCAACTTCTAAACCAATGAACCCAGCGCCAATGACAACTACTCGCGCACCTTGTGCAAGTTCGTCGCGCAGTGCAGATGCATCGTCAAGTGTGCGCAATACATGCACACCCGCTATGTCTGGCTGGTTCGGCAACCGACGCACAAGTCCGCCCGTTGCAATGATGAGGCCGTCGTACGACACCTGCGAACCATCAGCCAATGTCACGACTGACGAATCGGTATTCAGAGAGGTAGCTGCTGTACCAAGCATCCAATTGATGTTCAATGCAGACAAATCATCTGGCTTACGCAACGCAATTCGATCTGCATCCCAATCACCAGCCAAATAGTTCTTCGACAAAGGCGGCCGGTCGTATGGCATGTGAGTTTCCGCACCAATAATGGTGAGGGCGCCTGCAAATCCATTTGTGCGCAGAGTCTCTGCTGCACGCACTCCAGCCAATGACGCTCCGACGATGACGATTGTTTCCACCCCGAAAGGCTACGAACAATCTCGTCATTATGGCGAAGCCTCGCCGAAGGTCGTAGCGTAGGAAGGGTGAGTAGTGGCCGCGAAACAGCAGATCTGATTCTTGCCGAAGCCAGAGCCATGATTGAAGAAAGCGGCGACAACGCTTTTCGCGTGACAGACCTTGCATCACGTTGCAACGTGGCTATTGGGTTGTTGTACCACTACTTCAAAGACCGAGATGGGCTAATTGCCGCCGTTCGTGAATCACAATTTTTGGCCCACATCGAATCTGATGTTGCAATGCTGTCCAACATTGTCAGCCATGAAGGCGACCTTGATGCTGTTCTGAAAATTCTGGTAGACGACTTTTCAGACCCGCGAAACAAGATGCGCAACGAGTTCCGCCTCGACCGCATGGATGCATTGGTCGCTGCCCGCCACAACCCCGATTTGTTGCAACGACTCACCGATGCAGAAGCTCGGCTTTCAGCCGAGATTGTTGCCACTGTGCAACAAGCAAAGCTCGACGGGCTTGTCGATCCGGTTGTTGATGACAAGGCATTGGCCTTTATGTTGGAAGTAATTCCCTTAGGGACTGCCCTATCAAATGTTTACGGCGACTACATGCCAGACCCAGAAGCCTGGCGTGCTTTGCTCACCCGCATGTTGGTGTCCCTTCTACCGCCTTCCTAGACACGGATCGAATTCAGGAATAGGGTTCTTCGTAGTACCAAGAAAAGGATTCTCTATGAAGAAGTTCTACCGTTCTCTATTTATTGGAGCAGCGTGCTTGTCTGCCTCAATCGCCACATTGCCTCTCAGTGCAGAAGCCGCATCAGTGCGCATTACTGGCACATTGGGTATTGCTGCTCAGGGATACAAAGTCTTGTTAGTAAGTAGCACAGGGTCGGCCGTAGTTAGCACTGCTAATGCAGCAGGCAAATTTGTAATTTCTGCTTCGAAAACTGCAGTGAAAGGCGCAACCTTGCAAATGGTTGATACTCACAACCGTTACGTTGGCCCTGTTGTGTTAGCGAAAGAAGCACTCGGTAAGAAAACATGTGCTCACATGAAACTGGCCGGAACTTCTGTGGGGCTAGGCACTATGAAGCTTTCAAAACTGGGATACGCGATAACAAAGTCGCGACCAAAGGCTTCAACATTTGCTCGACAATCAATCGTGGCTGGTTCCACTGCCGGTAACCCGCTTGCTGCTGGCACTGGTGGCATCGTCAAAATTTCATCCGCACAGAAGCGAGCATGCACGGGGTCAACTGTTGGTACTCGCGGTGTTCAAACATTTGACGCTGACCCTCTGGTGCTCGGAGCTGACCTTGACTCCGACGGATTACCAAATGCACTCGATGCTGACGACGATGGCGACCAGATCATTGATGCTGTAGACCCCACCACAACACGAACTGCGGCGCTGAACCCATGGGTCAGTTTGCGCACTTCTAGTTCCCTCTTTAACGCTGGCCTCAACCCCACGCTCAGTCAAGCAGATATTGCAACAGTTCTCGGAACACCTGGCAACTACGCCATTCAGTTCTTCATCGGGCAACGCAATTTTGGTGTCACCGGTTACAACGACGTGAAGTATGCGTGGGTTGATTGCGGGTCTCTTGTCTATTGCGGTGGAGCTGAACCAACTGCGCAAAACATGTCAACTCACTTGTCCACCAGCAACACCGGAGTCAACTGGAGCACCTATTACGGTGGCTTCAAAAAAGAGTCTGATAGCGCTGATGCAACACCAGGTCTCGACACCACTCTTGGTACAAGTACAAACGGCAACTCGTTGTACTTAATGAACCGCAATGGACGACAAGATCCAGAATCGGTGTATTGGGTTGCATCTCTGTTTCCGAACCAAGGAGCAAACACCTTACAAACTGTGAAACCAGGTGACGTCTTTACAGTCCGATACAACACCAGTTCCGGAGACAATCAGATTGTGATGATGGTGAATCCGCATGCAGTGACGGTGCCGGGCTTAACCAAGGTCAACGATGTTGCATATACGGGTAGTGCACTGACCCCTGATTCTTCAGGCAAATTGAAGCTTGAGTTCTATCGCCCACAACGACTCACCACAATTGGAGAAGAGGGCACATACCGTGACATGGGTGGTCTGCGATACGGAATCATTTACATGGGTAACCAAGACACTGCGTGTCTTCCTGGGGCCTACTCCGGATACGAGAGTGGATTCTCACTGTTGTCTGGTGGCGACATGGCCGCAATGCTCTGGCCTTTAACTGATACAACAACAACTGATTCCGTTACAGGCACTAGCAGTAATCAGTTGAAGTTCACCCTTGACGTTCGTACATGCATCGGTGCGTCAACATACGATGCGGCAACAGCAGGAACGCAATGGAGCATTCAGCTCACCGGTGCTGGTCAAAGTTTGACTGGTGGATCAAACCGAGCATCGCTTGATTTGATAGTTCGCAAATAGATATTCGTTAGCCAAAGACAACGGTGCGGTTGCCAAAAGTCAACACGCGATGTTCTACATGTGCGCGTACTGCGCGCGCCAACACAACAGTTTCTAAGTCGCGACCTTGTCGTGTGAGTTCTGCAACATCATCACGGTGAGAAATGTGTGCAACGTCCTGCGCAATAATTGGGCCTTCGTCTAACACATCGCTGACATAGTGCGCAGTGGCGCCAATAACTTTCACGCCGCGGTCATGTGCTTGCCGATACGGATTCGCACCAATGAATGCTGGCAAGAACGAATGATGAATGTTGATCATGCGACCAGTCCATGGTGCAACAAGTGCAGGCGGCATCACCAACATGTAACGCGCAAGAATAACCAGGTCGAGATTCAGTGATTGCAATAACTCACCAAGTTGAGTTTCTTGTGTTGCGCGTGCTGCATCGCTGTCGCCAACTGCAACATGATGAAACGGCAGTGAGAACGAAGTAGCGAGTGGGGCAGCATCGTCGTGATTCGAAATCATTGCAACAATGTCAAGACCAAGATCGCCATATGTTGTGCGTGCCAACAAATCTGCTGCGCAATGTAATTGCTTTGAACACAAAATTGCAGTGCGTGGTTTCCACGGCAGAGCATCCAACGTAAACGTCATGTCCCAATGTGCGGCAAGTGGTGCAAAACCTGCAGCAAGAGTGTCGATAGGTGTTGTGCCTGCGTGTGTAAATTCCACACGTTGAAAGAACATGGCGTCATCAGCGTCCGTGTGTTGTTCAGCGTGAACGATATTGCCGCCAACTGAAGCGACCCATGTGGCAACGGCGGCCACAATGCCCGATTGGTCAGGACATGAGATACGAAGAACGGCTGAAGGATTCACAGAGGGTGAAGGGTAACGGAGAAGCGAATGGTGGAGACGATGGGAATCGAACCCACGACCTCCTGCTTGCAAAGCAGGCGCTCTACCAATTGAGCTACGTCCCCGTATTTACGGCTCGGTCAGGTTATCGGGAGAAGACCAAGAGACAAGACAAATCGCCCGCCTTCCGTGGGGGCGGAAGGGTACCCTTGATTTATGGCAAGCGACCTGATCTATGCATTCCGAATCATGCGCTTACCCCTCCTTGATGCGGGCGGGGCTGCTATCGGGCGTGTGGACGACATTGTGGTGGTTCCTGGCCGTAGTGGCGATGCTCCCCGGGTCACGGGTTTTGTGGCCACCAGCCAGCGCCGGCGCATTTTTGTCAATGCCAACCGTATTTTGTCCCTTGATACCGAAGGCGCTCGCCTACGCAGCTGGGACGTTGACCTCAACCCATTCAAGCCTCGCCCTGGCGAGCACATGCTGGGTCGCGACATCATCGATAAACGCCTCAATGGCGAGGCCATCAGCGATGTGGCCCTACGCCCCACCATCGGAGCTCGCGAATCCGGATGGGAAGTCTCCAAAGTCCGCCTCACCCGTCGCGGTGTTCTTGGACGCCGGTCCACATATCGATTGGTCGACTGGACCGATGTCAGCACATTGTTTGCGCCAGCAACCGAAATGGCCGCTGAAGCAGCTCGCCTTCGCGACATGCACCCAAGCGACGTAGCTGGTGTTGTGCGTGCGTTGCCATTTGCGCAACGTCAATTGTTAGCAAAAGAAATGGACGACGATCGCTTAGCTGACTTGTTGGAAGAAATGCCAGAGTCCGAACAGTTAGCGCTCATTGCAAACCTTGACATGGATCGCCTCATCGACGTGTTGGAAGAAATGCAACTCGACGACCTTGCTGACTTGTTGGCCGAGATGCCTGCACAACAACGTTCTCGCGTTCTTGAAGCAATGGATGATGACGACGCTGATGTTGTGCGTACGTTGTTGTCATATGCGCCAGGTACAGCCGGTGCACTGATGACACCAGAAATTATTGTCATGGGCTCCAATGCAACTGTGGCTGAAGCGTTGGCACAAGTACGAGATCCTGAATGGCTCGTATCAATTGCTGCACAAGTGTTTGTCACCCAACCGCCATTCAAAGCACCCACCGGTGCATACCTTGGTGTTGTGCACTTGCAGCGTCTGTTGCGTGAACCGCCAAGCACAGAACTTGGCCGTTGTGTTTCAAAAGAACCCACCGTTACTGCTAATCAATCAGACCGTGAAGTTGCAGAATTCTTGGCGTCATACAACTTGCTTGCTGTAGGTGTGTGCGACGATGCCGGACATTTGTTGGGCGCCATCACAGTTGACGACGTGCTCGACCGCATGTTGCCTGCCGACTGGAGACAACGTCGACGTCAGGCGGCTACGTCATGAAGCGCCGTACAGATCTCACTACGCCACGCCAACGTCGCCGCGTTGGTATTCACTATGACCCCGATGCGTTCGGTGCGTTCAGTGAAGCCATTGCTCGCTTCTTAGGTACCGGCCGTTACCTCGTTATCCAATCATTTGTTGTTGTTGCTTGGGTCATCGTCAATATCTACAAACCATTTCAGTTCGACGGTTACCCGTTTATCTTTCTCACGCTTATTTTGTCGCTGCAGGCTTCATACGCCGCACCTCTGATTTTGCTTGCACAAAACAGACAAGAAGATCGCGACAACGAACAGCTTGAACGCGACCGTGGTTTAGCTGCGCGCACACAAGCAGATACTGAGTATTTGGCTCGCGAATTAGCTGGTGTGCGTTTGGTGTTGGCAGACCTTGTCACTATGGAAGATCTGCGCGAACAGACTGATGCAATTACTGAAGCGCTTGAAAAACTCAACGCTGCTGTATTGCAGCAACAACCAGATTCACAGCCTGGCGAGTAGCCGCAGCAAATTCACGAGGCAACAGAATAGGTGCCATGTGATCACCGTCTAGCTCAACTATCTGAGCTTTCAATGCTGAAGCAAGCGCGTGCTGTTTGTGCGGCAACACCAACGTGTCACGCATGGTCAACACGTAACTTGCGGGAACATTCAGAGTGGGTGCAAACCCACGAGCATCAAATCGAGCAATCGCTTTGCCTGCTTCAGCAATCATCCACGGGTCATTGCGACGATTCTCTGCAATGATCCATGACATGTACCTGCGTGTTTCATGACCGCGCGGAAGTGTGCGCTTCATAAACCACCGAAGAACGCGCGGCCTGCCGACAAGGTGAGACATTGGCCCAATGAATCGCATTCTGTTTTTCTCTTTACGTGTGCCGCTCCATTCAAGAGCAGTTGCTTGCAGCACCATGCCATTCACTAAATCTGCGTGTCGCTGAGCGAAAAACATACTGATAGGTCCACCCATGGAATATCCGATGGTGATAACGGATTCGATGCCGAGAGCGCGCACTGCGGCTGCCGCATCATCGGCACAATCTTCAAGCGTCACTGGCACATCTGGGCGTAACCCTCTGCCGTGACCACGATGGTCAACACCAATGACAGAAAAATGCCGTGCCAATTCCTCGTAGGCGGTGTAAAACTGCAGGTCGCACGATGCTGTCCACCCGTGTAACAACAACACGGTTGGTGCAGTTGCATCAGAGTGTTGAAAATGGCGCACAAACATTTCACCTTGGCCAGGAATCGAAACGATTCGGCCAGGTAATAGAAACGGTATGTCGTGTGATGGTGTTCGATTTATCGGCATGTGCTGCATACTCCTACAACGTCGAGGCGATGATGCGCCATAGTAAACCCTGCACGCTTAGCGACAAGCACTAATGCTGCATCTAGTTCGTGTTCAATAGCATCGGGTATTCGCACATCAGCTACTGCTCCGCATGCACTACACACCATGTGATGGTGGTGGCCCATAATTGATTCGCTGAGTTCATATCGCGCCCATTCATCTGTGGTGATGACTCGAATTACGACACCGGCGTTTTCCAACACAGTTAAATTGCGATACGCAGACGATTGCGCAAGCCCCTTGGTGATGGACAAGATTTCGGGAATTGATAACGGTCGATCTGCGCCGGACAATGCAGCCACAATGTCGCGGCGGCCGGCCGTGAATCGCTGGCCTACTTCAGCCAATTTTGTTGCCACATGATGCGCAACATCATCTGCCGCAACGGAATCAGAGATGTGGTCATGGCTAGCCATACCTGTGACGCTATCGAGAATGAGTGAGAATCAGCCGTTGATGCGAGCCAGGGCCTGGCGCACGAGATCATCAACAAGCGATTCTGAATCAACAATGCTTCCCGGGCGCAAGACAAAACGGCCGTCTGAGTTTTGCGTGGCAAGAGGACGTTGGCGCGGTCCGCGGCCAAATGTAAAAGCTGACACTGTGCGGTGACCTTGCCATTCCATCAGTGGACGAGCTAACAACGCAATCTCTTCGTGTGACAATGCCGAAAGATCAGCATCAAGAACTGCCATTGCTGCAAGTGCGAGTCGTGCTCCTGAACGCGCCGATTGCACCCACGGCGCAATGTGTTTATCCATGTCAGGAATATCGCGCACCGTTTCCCACCATTCGCGAGACGGCTGCTCGCCTGGCCAATGCAGGTCTCCTCTGTATGCAGTTGCTTCTGCAATGTGCCGACATTCATCTCTGTCAACAACCATGTTCCATGTTGCAAGAGGGTCTTTGCCATCCCACCACGCTGCAGCAGTTTCCAACATCACTAATGATGCGCGTGCTTGCACCATTGGGTTCCACAAAAACCCGCTGCACACATTTTGTAATCCTTGTTCGCGTCCTTGTAGTGGGCCAAGATGCATATGCATGCGCATCAGCGCATCATTCACGGGTGCGTTATCCCATACCAGAGGTGCGCGGCCTCCTGTTGCATCACGGCGCGCGATTGCTTCATCAACCGTGATGGTGTCGTTCACGACATAGTTGCCTGTCCACATGACTTCAATGTCATCGCCTAAGCCGTCACACAATGCATCAAGGTACGGCGATGATGTGAGCCCTGCGTAATGGGTGGGTGTAATCCACACCGGCACATGCAATGCATCACGCACAGCGTGTGCAATGCGTTGATGATCTGCTGCAGCATTTAAGACCGGTAAATCATCGAAGCACAGCACAACTGCTGCCGCGCCCGCATCAATCGCTGGTCGTAGTTTGTCGACCACTTGTTCGTTCGTTGCACCACTGCCCGGAGTTAACCCAATGACGAAATTAACTGTTGCTTGCCGCGCTGACAGTTCTGCAAACTGTTCAAGTTCTTCGGGCGTAAATGGCATATCCCATTGTTCGCGGTGACGCGGTTCTAACTTTGCGGCCCACACATATGTGTTCCAGCCCCATTCTGCAATGGTGTCGATGATGCCAAGACGTGCAACATGAGAATAGGGATCTCCGTAGAACCCTTCAATGATGCCGAGTATGGGAGCGTTCATGTTTACCGCCCGACGAATTGATGCAGCACGGTGCCGCTATCCACTACTGCATCCAAAATGAAATCGTTTGGAACCTCATGTTGACCAAGATTGTGCACGCCAGCAGGAACTGTGCCTTCACACATGGCGCGAGCAGCATGTGCTGCAACGGACCCGGTAATAGTTGCAACCCGTTCAGCGATGCCAACAATTTCTACGTGGCGTCGACCATCGCGCACGCCGCGAACCTCTACGCGCAACCCACCAATGTTTCCTTCGGCATGTGGCGGAGACAACATGGGCAGACGTGCTGTCAACCTGTCACGTCGCGTTGCAGAAACCCGCGCAGTGATGCGTTGCAAAGTTGGGTTAATGCGTTGTAATAACACAGGTTCTGGACTTCCATAGCGATAACAATCACGAGCACCAACGGGTTCTGGGAACCAGCACAGTTCGCGTCCGCTACCTGCTGGGCGCTGCAGCCATTCACCTTCGTGCCAACCAATTGATACACCGGCCAAACTTTCATGGTGCTGGCGGGCGCACTGTGGGCCACCAGTTCCATGAACTGCAACATGCACTTCATCAATTGATTCAAAAGCACGTGTGACGTGATGAACAAGCAAGCCAGACATTCCGGGTGAACATGCGGCACCAACAATGACTGGCACGTTGCGCGCAAGGGCGCGATCTTGAATATCAAGAAGAGATAATACGTCTGCCAAATTGTCGCTGACCGAAACCACTGCGATTCCTTGCGCCACAAATGTTGCAGCTAACGCAGAATGAGGTGCGCCGTGAGCAAGCACGACAACAGAACAATCAAACAGATCAGTTGCGTGTCGAAGTTGAGCTATGCGAGGGCGATACCCAAGTTGATGCAACTGAGACGCCACGCGGGCGCCGACAACACCAGAACCAATAATCCCGATCTCAAAATTCGCGGGTGTGTTCATAACGCTTAGCGTTGAGGGGTGACCTCACGCCACCCACCTTGCGATGGAGCATTGGTGGTCTTGCTGCGCGTACGCAATGCAGTTGCCACAATGCCGCCGATGGAAATAGCGAGGAGTACTTGGCGGATGAATTTCACGGATTACTCCTTTTCGCTGGTGGGGCTACACAGAATCGAACTGTGGACCTCATCCTTATCAGGGATGCGCTCTAACCGACTGAGCTATAGCCCCGTATGGGACTGCTCACTCTACCTTTGGGTATGGTCAGGCTCAACCGTGCGGGCCACCACTTCTTCTTCGAGGACCGTAACCCTGATTCCGCCCACCAATTCAGTGATCAAATTGAAGACAACGGCCGCTAATACCCAAATTCCGGCGCCAAGGGCGATGCCAAAGAGGCCAAAAAATGCCAGCGCACGAAACAGTTGAGCTCCTTGGAAGGTGAAGGAATCCCAACCAAAAGAGCCCATGAATTGCTCTACGTTGTCGATGGTGCCTGTTGCAGAGCCCACATTCCACAACAAAACTCCGGTGATGAGGACCACGAGATACAGAGCAGCATGGAAAACCACTGCCACCTTGAAGACGCTCCAGGCATCAACATCACGGATAACACGCGTGACTTTTCGGACGCGTCGGCGCGTGGCGGCAGATTCTGGGTTACTGGTCACTCATCCGAGTGTATTGACTATGGCTACCCCATCTGGGTCACGACTCGCATGTGCTGTTGCCACTATTGATCCTTGGCGAATAGAAACCGTGATCTGGGGGCCATCTATGAGTGTTGCCACGATTGACACATGCACAGCGTCAGCAAGTTTCTGTGCCGCGGCCAGGTCTCTTGACACGTAAGCAAGGGTAATCGCGTCAGCATTATTTTGAGCACGTGCAATGTCGCCATACCGAGATGTGACGCCAAGAATGCACACAACACCGATAGCGGTGATGGCCCACCACCATAAAGACAAAATGGTCACGCTTCCGCGTGATGAATCAGTCGTCGTCTGTGGAAAGGATTGGCGCAACCGAGGCAACTACTGCTCCGTCGTCAAGGTTCATCAGACGCACACCTGTTGCTGTGCGGCCTTGACTGGAGATCTGCTTGACCTCGGTACGGATTGTGACTCCGTTTGATGCGATTGCAACGATTTCGTCTTCAAGACCCACCATGAATGCGGCAACAACTTTGCCCTTCTTGCCGGTGACCTTGACGCCAATAACGCCTTGTGTACCGCGACCCTTACGTGGGAAGTGAACGATCTGTGTGCGCTTTGCATAACCAGCGTCGGTAACGATGAGCAATGCATCATCGCCACGGCCTGGGTCTGCAGACACCACTTCGTCGCCTGCCTTCATACGCATACCGCGCACACCAGCTGCTGTGCGGCCCATTGGTCGCACTTCGTTTTCACTAAAGCGAATGACTTGGCCACTGCGACTTGCAATAAAGATGTCGTCGTCGCCTGATGTTTCAATAACACGTACAAGTTCATCGTCGTCTTTCAGACCAAGTGCGATGAGACCATCACGACGGCTTGAGTTGTATGCATCGAATGCAGTCTTTTTGACTTGACCAGACTTGGTAACGAAGAACAAGAAGCGTTCGCCTGGGAATTCACGCGTGTCAATAATTGCTTGCACGATTTCACCTGGCTGCATTGGCAACAAGTTGACAATGGGGATTCCCTTTGCAGACCGTTCGCGTTCTGGGATATCAGCTGCACGCAACTTGTACACGCGGCCACGGTTCGAGAAGAACAACAGGTACGCATGTGATGTGGTGAAGATAACGCGACGAACGAGGTCGTCTTCTTTCAGGGTTGCACCCTTGACGCCACGACCACCCCGTGCTTGCGCGCGGAATTGTGCAGCAGGAACAGCCTTGACATATTGCGCGTTAGTCATAACGATCACAAGTTCTTTGTCGTCAACAAGGTCTTCCAAGGCCATTTCGCCACTGTCGTTGATGATGTGGCACACACGGTCCGTTGCAAAAGTTTTACGGACATCGATGAGTTCATCTTTGATGACATTGCGCAGTTTCACATCAGAAGCAAGGATTGATTCGTACTCTGCGATGCGTGTTTGAACATCTGCAAGTTCTTTTTCCAAATCGATACGTGACAAACGTGTGAGTTGACGCAATTGCATGTCAAGAATGTCGACTGCTTGGCGCTCGGAGAACTCGTATGGTTCTGCCATCAACGCAACTTTTGCTGCTGCTGGGTCTTCGCTCTCGCGAATCAACTTAATGAGCTTGTCGATGACATTGAGGGCCTTCAAGCGGCCTTCGAGAATGTGGCCGCGATCGCGAGCTTTATCAAGACGGAACTGTGTACGACGTGTAACAACTTCAAGTTGGTGACGCACGTAACCATTCAGTGCATCAGCCAAGTTGATGGTACGAGGCACGCCGTCAACCAATGCCACCATGTTCACAGGGAAACTGCTTTGCAAAGATGTGAGCTTGAACAAGTTGTTGAGAACAACGTTTGCGTTTGCATCGCGCTTCAACAAGATAACAAGGCTTGTTTTTCCTCCGGCAGATGCGTCGTTGACGTCAGCGATGCCATCAAGTTGACCGCCATCAACGAGTTCAACGATGCGAGCCGCGATTGATGAGCAACTTGTTTGGTATGGAAGTTCAGTCACTTGAATTTCCATACGGCCTTGGCGGTTTTCTTCAATGACTGCTTTGGCGCGAGTCTTAATGCTTCCGCGTCCTGTGCGATATGCATCCATAATGCCGGCGCGACCAAGAATGTTTCCGCCTGATGGGAAGTCTGGGCCTTTCACAAAATTCATGAGGTCATCAGGAGTTGCTTCTGGATTATCAATGAGATGCATGGTTGCATCAATCACTTCACCCAAGTTGTGCGGCGGAATAGACGTTGCCATTCCGACTGCAATACCTTGGCTGCCGTTAACAAGAAGGTTCGGGAAACGTGCAGGAAGAACTTGTGGCTCTTCTGATGTTCCGTCGTAGTTCGGAATCATGTCGACAGTGTTTTCGTCGATGCCGTCAAGCAAACGCATTGCTAATGAATGCAAGCGTGCTTCGGTGTAACGCGCAGCTGCCGGACCAAAGTCTGGTGAGCCATAGTTTCCGTGGAAGTCAATGAGTGGATGACGTAATGAGAATGGCTGAGCCATGCGCACTAATGCATCGTAAATAGCGCCGTCACCGTGTGGGTGATACCGGGCCATGGTGTCACCAGTGACACGAGCACACTTAACAAATGGTCGGTCAGGACGAAAGCCCTGTTGTTCCATGTCCCAAATAATGCGGCGGTGAACTGGCTTTAAGCCGTCGCGCACG
>Ga0214919_10003158_pt1 | contig 25159 bp, 25 predicted proteins | sample LL1503_MetaG_FD_177994 | JGI IMG/M metagenome (GOLD analysis project Ga0214919, IMG submission 177994) | Freshwater microbial communities from Lake Lanier, Atlanta, Georgia, United States - LL-1503 | ecosystem: Environmental > Aquatic > Freshwater > Lake | place: USA: Georgia | collected... | reverse complement strand
CCACCGCAGGAGCAACCACAGCCACCGCAGGAGCAACCACAGCCACCGCAGGAGCAACCACAGCCACCGCAGGAGCAGGATTAATTGTGATGGCGGCGACCGCGACGGCATTGACTGGCAAAGCGACGGCGACTGCTACGTCAGCGGGCGCGGCGGACTTGTACACGACCTTTTTCTTCTCCGTCTTGGGTCGGCCGCGCTTGTTATCCGGGAGGGATTCCTTGGAGGCTGCGAGGTAATCCTCGGCGTCCGATTTCTCGATTCCGACGGAAGCCGCGTGCTCCATGAACTTTTCCTCGGAGATGTTCTTGGACGCCATCAACTTGGCATAGTTGGTGACCTTGAACTCGAGGTAGGTTGATGAGTGGATGTCCTTGATTCTGTCGGAGACAGTTCCAAAGGGCAATTTCGCGGTCTTGGCCAGAACATTATCGCATCTCTTGCAAAAGTCCTTGCCGGCAGTTTTCGCGAGTTCGCATTGGGTGAACAATCCCTCGGTGCGCTTGATTGCTTGGCACTTGTCGTCGTCGGCGGTGATGAACGGGAAGAAGAACTTGGTCGACTTCTTCTTCTCCTCCTTCTTTTCCTCGTCGGCGTCGACGTCGACGTCGGATTCTTCGTTGGAAGCGGGCGCCTTCTTTTCTTCTTCAGAAGACGCGCGGCTACTTACCTTTACCTTTGCCTTTGCCACCGCCTTTTTCTTGGCAGCGGGTCTTGGCTTTGGACCAGAGATGGATGATCCTCCAATGAATTCCAGGGCTTCGTCAAAGTCAAACTTGTACCTTTCGGACAGAGTTTTGACGACAACGGCAACGTAGGTCTTCAGAACGCGCGCGTTGGATTGATGGAAATCATCAACGGCGGTTGAAGCGATGGCAGAAACAGCGATAGCGGGAACTTGAACTTGAACGGAAGACATGATAAACGGCGTTTTTATCAGCTTTTTGTGCTTCTTATTTATTCAATCAAAATCATTTCAATTTTTTCAAACATGACTGGGGGAATGAAATAAAATTGAAAATGAAAATAAAATTGAAAATAAAATTGAAAATAAAAATTAAAATAAACAAACCCATACAAAGATGACCACCGTATTCATTTCCATTGCCGATATCGACAATATCGTCGTCGCCAGGGACTACCACGCCGACGCATACAATATTTTCATGACCGACGGTAAAAAGCCCGACAGCAAAGAGTTTTCGTACGGAGGAAAAAAAGGGGCGGGAATTTCTGATATAGAGTTTAAAATCGTAAAATTCGACACCGCCGGTCTTACTGGTAAGTATCCGAGTTTTTGTTCGTTGGTCAATGTAAATGGACCAAACCATATATTATCCACCGATAAAGATTCCCTATCTGCATTTCATGGATTTAGAAATAGAATTACAATGTTGTAAATAAATATAAAAAATAAATAATAAAAATAAATATAAAAAAATAAATAATGAATCATTTTTTTATTCCACCAGTCATGTTTGAAAAAATTGAAATGATTTTTATTGAATAAATAAGAAGCACAACAGGCAAAGTGAAGAAGAAGAAGAAGCAAGCAAAGAATCCATCCGTCCAATGTCTACGTCAACGATCCTCCACATGATGCGTTCAATGAAGGTCCTGCATACTATGCCCCCTTCAATGAACCTAGACGAACCCAAGCAAGAGCAAGAGCCAAGCAAGCCAGAGCCAGAGACCAAGCCAGAGCAAGAGCCAAGCAAGCAAGAGCCAGAGCCAAGCAAGCAAGAGCCAGAGCCAAGCAAGCAAGAGCCAGAGACCAAGCAAAGCGGCGACGCAATCCAGGTAAGTACTGCTCCTCCGTACGTTTCAGACATGTCGCTCTTCATCTCGCACGTGTCAAACTACAGAGGAGACGAACACGTCATCCCGGTAGAAATAGAACAGAGAGTAACGGAAAACGTAGCAAGGGTTGTAGAATCGTTGGAGATCGGAATTATTACACGCATCGATCTGAAAGTGGGAAAGAATACGAAAACTGGCGCACAATACATCGACGCGTTTGTCCACCTCTACTGGTTCGACACTCCTATCGCCGTTCACACACAATCAGAGATATTCTTCTACGGAAAGACCGTCTGGTATATGAAGGGGGCGTTCTGGGTCGTCAGAAAGAATTCCAACCCGATGAGTCAAGCCGAGGTAGAGCTAATGAAAATGCTCGGCGCGACCATAAGGGAAATGCTGACGGAATACCATCAACTCAAACCCAAAGTATACTGGCCGGAACTCGACCAATACATCACCGACATCGACACCCACATTCGCACCGAACTCGACCAAAACACCTTCGCATTAACCGAACAGTACGGTCCGAGATACGCATTCATGTGGCTCAAACACAACCGATGCCGAGAATTGACACACAGACTGAGATTCCATAACAAAATCGGAGACAGTATGGCCGGGTTTCAGAGCGGGGACACCCCGCAAACCCCGTATTTGCGTGTTTATGTGTAAAATGTATTTGTGCAAAAAAAGGACAAAACAAAACAAAAATATAAATAAGAAAAAAAACAATAAAAAATATAAAAGCCAAACACAATAAAAAATATAAAAGCCAAACACAATAAAAAATATAAAAGCCAAACACAATAAAAAATATAAAAGCCAAAAGAAATAAAAATTTAAAAAAAAAAACAAATAAAAATTAAAAAAAAAGAAAAAGAAGGGGCTCCGCAGGTGCCCCGACTTTTTTTTTCCATCACACACACGCAGCATATTTTCAACACACCAAGCACGCAATGCGGGGTTTACGGGGTGTCCCCGTAGGTGTTTCCCCGTAAAATTGAAATGCTTTTCAAAAATAAATAAATAATTAAACCCCCCAACAAACCTTGACGCAACAAAACGAGAAACGACTATACAAAATGACTCAAGAATCATCATCATCATCGGCGGCGGACTTTCATCTAGACCTCGGAGTATTCAAGAAAGCGTTGACGGACAGAAGCTTACAGACGAAAACCCACCAATTGGACGGAGTCGAATGGTGCGTTAGAAACGAAACAAAAGGTAATGTAATCGAAAGCAAAACCGTCCACGGAGGAATAGTCGCGGACGAAATGGGACTCGGAAAAACAATACAAATGGTCGGAGTCATTATCACGCACTTTCTTTTACACACGTTAATCATTGTCCCAAAAGCGATTTTGGAACAATGGGAGAGCGAAATATTCAAACTCACAAGTCACCGCGCATTCGTCTACCACGGAAATAATAGAAAAAACTATGCCAAACTCAAAACCTCGCCCATAGTCATCACAACCTACGGAATGCTCTCGAAACCGTCCTCCGACCTATTCAAAATAAAATGGGACCGGGTCATATTCGACGAAGCGCACCACTTGAAAAACAAAAACACTAGAATTTACGCCGGCGCGATCAACCTAAAAGCCGACATCAAGTGGGCCGTCACCGGAACACCCATACAGAACAACAAGACGGACTTTTACAACATCTGCGCCGTTTTGGGAGTCGACCGTGGAATGTTCAGAAAGGACGAAGGCGTCAGCGGATTTGAAAAGTGTAGACAAATTGTTTTAAAAAGAACCAAGAGAGAGGTCGGAATACACATGGCCGACGTTACTTGCGAAACAATAAACATCACTTGGGGGAACAAGTCGGAAAAGAAACTGGCCGAAAACATTCATTCCATGACACAATTCTCACTACCTAGACGTTATCAATCAAGACAGCAATACAAAGAACAACAACAAGAAGAAAAACAAAATAAACAAAAACCCGCTGCGTCTTGGTGCCTACCCCTTTTACTAAAAGCGAAACAAATGTGCGTATTTCCCGCGCTTATAAACAAACCATTTAGGATCACCCCAAACCAAGAACTTTCCATCATAAACGGAACTACACACACCACAAAAATAGACTCGCTTATAAAAACAATCATCGATAGAAAGGAAAATAAAAGACCAAAACTCATATTCTGCCACTTCAGAGGAGAGATTGATATCATTAAACAAAGATTAGAATCCGATTTCGACGTACAAGTCATCGACGGACGAACCACGGACAAACAGAAAAAGGAAATACTCAAAAACGCTGGGCATGCGCAGACACAAGCATCGCAGGCACAAGCATCGCAGGCACAAACACAAGCAATGAGAATTCAGACAAGACAAGCCCATAAAGAAAGAGAGAAAAAAAGCAAAATACTCATACTTCAAATACAAACTGGATGCGAAGGACTTAATCTCCAAGAATACAACGAGGTATATTTCGTCAGTCCGCACTGGAATCCCGCAGTGGAAAGCCAAGCCATCGCAAGGTGTCACAGAATCGGACAGACGCACAGTGTCGACGTCTTCAGGTTCGTCATGACGTGGAACGATCCTGGATTCAAATCGATGGACGAATACTGCGAACAAGTTCAACAGGCGAAACAAAAAATATGCTCGGACTTCTTCTCTCATCCAATCAAATTAGATATATAACATTTTATTTATTTATCAATAACTATTTGCTTTGCTACTTTTTTAATTACTTTTTTCACGTTTGACTCGTCGCCGTCATTTACTTCCCCTGCCAATTTTACAAACTGTTTATGTTGATTAGACTTGCTATTCATTAAATCAGTGTTTGCGTCTTTCCAATCGGTTATCAACAACTTGGATGCTTTCTTATCTACGTCCTTTACAGCCTTGACCATTTGCTCGGTGTCCTTTTCCCATTTATTTTCTTCCTTGACATACATCGTTTCTCTCTTTACGTCACTGCAATGAACTGGGCGTTTGTTAACATCTGTACCATTCAACTCTTTAATTATAATGTTTGAAATACCTTCAACGTAACCTAATTTACCAATGTTTTCCAAATCGGATAATTTTAATTGGATTGAATTAACAAACTCGGAGAGATTCATCGCGTCTTTACACTCTTCGTTTAAAAAGAATTGAAGGTTGAATGTCTTGTTGTGTGATTGAGTTGTTATCGTGTTATTATTATTATTGTTAATATTTGTATTGTTATTATTTTTACATATTTCCAACATTTGTTTTGATAAATCGACTACTAAACCAGTCAATACCTTGACATCATTCGCAGATGAATCTACTTGCGCGTTATTAACAATTCCGCATTTCTGTTCGTGATACCATAATCCGTTTCTACCTTTATATGTTTTATCGCATTTTTTACACATATAATTATAAGTTTGGGCTTTTTCTTGTTCAAAATGTTCAAAATTGTTCAAAATAGCCCTTTTTTTATGTTTTGGTGTGAATAAATGTTTGGAGTAATCACTCTTTTTACATGTTATATAATCACAAAAATCACACACATATTTTTTTTGCGACTTTTGCGACTTTTGCGACTTTTCGTTCATATATATATTGAACAAGAAAAATCTCTATATCATTTTTTATTTTTATGAAAAAAGTTTCAGTCACGTTTTTTTCGGGCAATTTTTGGAAATAAGAGCATTATGCTCACAACACGTTTTCACGAATTTTTTCCATAAAGTTTTTCGAGAAATCCAAAAAAGGACATTTTTAAAATGTCCAAAATCGAAAAATTCAAAAAACTTTATGGAAAAAATTCGTGAAAAAAAAATCAAAAAAACTTATTATATCTAATATTATCTACCTGGATTCCTGTATTATCAGGATAAATACATATCGGGATTGATTCCGCATATAGTTCCGGCAACTATATATCCGTGTCCGAATGGAAACCGACCGTCATTAATCTTTTCAATTAATAATTCTCTCGTTACCTCCAAGCAGTCTACGTCGCCGTTTTTAGTCCTAGGACCGTCGAAATCGTAAATAATCAAGTTGTTACCCTCTTTCAACATTTTACGCCAATGTAGAGTCATCTCTCTATTTTTTATTAATTCATAATATTCAGGCACGTATACTTTTTTCCTGGAAGTAATATAATCCATTTTTTCATCATTCCCGTCAAATAACGCATACAATACCTTTTTATTCTTGGATTTAGGAAATCTCCGTTTAGGCTCCTTTAATTCTCTCCACCATTTTTTACTCTTTTCAATAGGAACGTCCTCAAATACTTTCCCTGACTGCCAATAACTTTCAAAATTCCAGTATCCTTTATAACCATTGGGTATTTCGGTCATTGGACTAAAATCCAACCGGTTTTTGCTCGCTTTTGCCTGAGCACTTGTCACATTAATCCTGATAGAATTTTTCAGGACGGGATCGGCATACTTGCCACTCATATTCATTTTCATGCTCGCGATATATATTTTACCAGGCAGTTGCATTTGCATTTTTATTTAACTAGACTTATATACACTTGTTCAATTTTTTTTTTAAATATACGTTTGGAAGAAAAAATTGAAATGATTTTCTTGATTTAAAATATCAGTATACCCCAAGAAGAAGAAGCTGCGATGAGTTTTTGCGATTTTAACGAAAACGTTGAAGACGCGATCGACCAAGGATGCGCATACGACGACGAAGAGGCGAGCAAACAGGATGCGCCACAGCTACTCTGGCTGTCGGACATTCCGCTGTTCCAATCGATCAGGGCGATGAAGCCAGGCGGACACTCTTACCTGACGGATGAGGACAACGACAAGGAACTTCAGTGCACCTACCAGAGTTCACGGGTGGCTTACAGAGACGAGACCGGAGCATTTGCTGCTGGCGCTGGCGCTGGCGGAAAAGGCTCCGCGGACGGACAAGAAAAAAAGACTGGCGAACCCTACGTCGAACAGGCCGGTTCCATGGACTCGGATGACGACGAGTGGGCGGACACAACAGTCGCACAGGGAGAGGCAAAGCGCGGTCCAGATGGAAAGATCATCAGGGAAGCAGAGGACACGCCCGACTGGTACGAAAAATACTCGTCGTTTGGCGTCAACTCCAATCCAGACCAGATGGTGACAATCTTTGAGGAGATGTTCCCGCACGACAAGAGAATTTCGTGGACGACGGACGAGAGATGGTACCAGATGAAAGTCACGCTGACTGATGTGTTCGAAGGGGAGAAACCGACACTCGTTCACATCAACATCTTCAAGGAACCCACCCCGAGCGAATTCATCGTGGAATTCCAAAGACAGTCCGGGGCCTCTGACGTCTTTCGCAAGTTCTACCGATCGTGCCTTTACCACCTCGCGACAGAAGACGCAACGAAGAGACCCGCTGAACATGTGCTAACTGCGCAACTTCACTACACAGGTCGGCCCTCATTCGCCTTCACGAAGGAGGCCGCCGCTGCTACGCACACGGACTGTCGCTGCGATACATGCGAACTTTTGCGATGATTTTGTTTGTTTTGTTTGTTTGTTTTGTTTAAAAAAATGATTTTAATGCCACTATTTTGCTATTAAAAAAAAACAAATAAAAATTTAAATAAAATAAAAACAAATAAAAAATATAAAACCAAAAATCAATAAAAATTTAAATAAGAAAAAAACAAATAAAAATAAAAAAAAAAAAGAAAAAAAAGAAGGAGGAAACTCCGACTTTTTTTTCTTTTTTTCTTATTAAGTGAATATTAAATTACTTTTTTTTTATTATGAGAAAAATTGTCACAGTCAGATTTAGAAAAATTGAAATGATTTTCCTGATTTAAAATATCAGTATAACCCAAGAAGAAGCTGCGATGAGTTTTTGCGATTTTGCTGAAAACGTTGAAGATGCTATCGACCAAGGATGCGCCTACGACTACGACGAATTCGACGGAAAGGGAAGGGGGGAGCCACAGCTACTCTGGCTGTCGGACATTCCCCTGTTCCAATCGACCAAGGCTTACATACCCGGAGGACGCTCTTACCTTCAAGACGACGACGACGACTCGGAACTTCAGTGCACATACCAGAGTCAACGACTGGCATACAGAGATGAAGAAAGAGAACAACAACAACAAGGACAACAACAACAAGGAGACGGAAAGCGACGGGAGGTCTTGCCGAAACCAGAAGATTTCGACAAATATACGTCATTCGCAATGACGTATGCGTCGGTTCCGGTGGCGTTTCAAGCAGTCCGACAGATTCTTACCTGCGACTCTGAGTATGCCTTCACCGTGGTAAACGGCGACTACCAGATCAACGTCACCATCGGAGAAGAAACGAGATTTTCAATGTCGTTTTACGAGGATGAAATCCCAGGACAGACTTTCGTGGAGGTCATCTTCAACGCCGGAAGTAAGATTGAATTCCTGAGGTTCTACAGAGAATTCATCCGTCATCTCAAGGACGTCGGATTGCCGGAAAAGGACACCTTCCACACGGTCCTTCCATCCGACTCGTTCGCATTCACTCCGGTCTACCAGGAAGAACTGGAACAGATCGGACAAGACGTCAAGAAGGCGGAATTGCGCGAACTCCGTCTCCCCGCTGTGTCCGTAGGAAACCCGCACTGTAGTGATTGGGGCAGCGAGTGGATTTAGATAAATAAATAAAAAATAAATAAAATAAAATAAAATAAAAAAACAAATAAAATAAAATAAAATAAAAATAATGTTTGCGTCTTGAATGTTTGTTTGCGTTTTGACATTGATTTTGATACCATTTCGATTTTAAAATCAATAAAAAATATAAAAAACAAAAGAAATAAAAATTTAAATAAAATAAAAAGAAATAAAAATTTAAATAAAATAAAAAGAAATAAAAATTTAAATAAAATAAAAAGAAATAAAAATTAAAAAAAAAAGAAAAAGAAGGGGCTCCGCAGGTGCCCCGACTTTTTTTCTATCTATCTATTCACTTTATTTTTTTCGCAACATTTTGCTGAAGTGTATAAAGTTGTATCGCAGCAAGTCCGCCAGCAATTTGCGCTACTATATAAGGAATAACATTGCCCCAGTCCATCTGACTCTTCTTATAAAAAGCCATCATAATAGTAACTGCCGGGTTGAATTGGCCGCCGGATATTCCACTGAAAACAGCCACCACAAGCGCTAAAGCACCTCCAATAAACAAAGGATTACCATTGCTTGCCAATATCACGTACAGGAAAAATAATGTTCCTAAAAATTCGACAAAATATTTTAGCAAATTATCATACAACGCGCTAACACTCATTTTCCTTTTTTCTATATATAGCCGACATATTTTTTTTATTTAAAACACATCCGGTAAATGAACCAAGGATTTTTTTGTCACTCATTTCTACGTTTTGTCACTCATTTCTTGCCAAAAAACAGGTCAATAGGGCTATTATAGATTGAACGGTTCAGCGAAACAGAGAGTCGAATTTAAAAAAAAAGATGAAAACGCTAAATATAATTAATATCAAACGTGAACAGCGCCCTTCTTTTTAGGAGCGACGCATCCGCCAGAACGACATCGAATTAGAGCAGAGTTTCGAGATGTAGCATCGACGCTCTTATAAGACATTGCCACTCCCCTTCCCCTTCCTCCAAAAGCCTGGATTTTTTTATAAAACGTATACTCTTCCGATCCATGTCCCCAACTTTTCTTATTATTAAATACTTCGTTCACTCCGCCAGAGTTGGCAGAATAAGATCGCAGCGCCAACGCATTCGATAACTCACTTCCTTGCGTCATTGTATTAGGCTTGAATGGACTTCCAATTATAATACCATTGTTCTTAATCGTTTTTGATGTCGTAAATATCATCTATTATATCTATATGCCAATATAATAAAAAAAAATATATATCAAGATAATATATAACAAATGCAGGCAATTATTAGCAACGATAATAAAAATAAACAAAACAATCATACACCTCCGCCTCCGACTAATAATATTAAAAACTTTTTATTTATTTATATAATATATAAATCAAATGCGTCGTAAATACAGCTTAACTAAAATGAATCTTAGTAATACACCAGACAAAGATACATACAATAAAATGAATATTGTATTTGGTAGGAGAAATGATAGGACCAAACAATCTTATAGCAATCTGCAGACAAGATGTTATAAAAAATGTTATGGGAAACAGAATAAGAAAAAAACAACCAACGTAACCCGCAAAAAAACTACCAATCCTTCAGAAAACTTTTATTTGAAACTGGCAAAAAAAATGATTGGATTTTAATAATTAAGTACTAATTTCGCATAATAAACTTCACAAGGAGGAATTATATGTTCGTGTAACTCAGTTGGTAGAGTGTCAGTCTTATGAGCTGAACGTCTCGGGTTCGAACCCCGACATGAACATTTGCTATGACCCCAAAATAAAATCCTCAAATTTTTTTTTGATAATTTTATTATAATCAACTAGCGTGGCAGGTTTATTCATATCAGGCGCCATTTTCTTCATAATAGACCTATTATTATAATGATCAATGTTTTCTACATATCGTTTATACAATAGTTTACTTATTTTGTTTACCATTTTATAAATGCTGGGTTGTGGTTTGGTTGAAAAACATCCACACATACTTTTATTATTAATATCAAATACATCCATCAGTAAATCATGAAAATCTTGAGAGATTGTTGCGTCCGACCCGAATTTGATACACTGAATCACCATATCGTTCCATGCTTTATTGTTTTGCGGTTTATCTATTTTTTTATAACCACTATGTTCGCATAATAAAAGAATAAAATTCAAAACGTCACTTAAATACTCTTCTGGGAAATAATCAAATATCCTAAGCTCGATTCCGTGATTTTTAAACTTGTTGTAGTTTACGTCAAATCCTATTTTTGACGGAGGAAAATATTCACCGCCTTGGTGTAATCTCTCAAAGTAATTTGGCGGAATACAATCGTCCAATTTTTTTCCAGATTCCATCGTTTCCGAATCGTACGTTCCTAATCCTATATATCTGCTCATCATTATACGTAATGAGCCGCCACAATAAGAAATATCCTTATTAGAAGCATCATCTTTAGTAGCATCTGCATTTATTTTAGCATCTGCGTTTAATCTAGCGATCGTGTTTAGAATATCAGGAGAACCATACAATGCTATTAAGAGAGGTTCCATCAATTGAATCATCCTAATAGCATCCGAGTGTTTCTTTTTGAATAAATCCATGTCGACTATAGTATTATCATTTGACAATTTCGTAGGAAGTGTAATATTTAAATGATATGTCCCGTTATTACATATCCCAAGATTATTCGAGTTTGTTAAAAAGGAGACGAATCCGTAATTATACTCGGGATACACAATGGTCGAGTTTTCAAACAAGAGTTTTTTAGACAAATGTTTGTCTATTTCAGCAATGAATTTTTTTTTAATCATCCCAAGCTCCTCTACAACCTTTTTCACAGTTGTTTTGAAAAACCTGGATGTAATAAATTCGATAGTGTCTCCGTCAAACGTTACGTTTTTTTTAAAGAGTCGATTATAAACCGGACTGACGTAATTCATATATTGGTCTATGCTCATTCCGCAATATTTTTTATTGGAAACCGGCGCTTTTGAGTAATGCGTTTTATGCTGGCCGTATATATCCACATTTTGAAACGTGTAACCGTTTATATACATTGGCATCTTGATTATATCTTCCGCTCTTTTTCTCTCTATGTATGGTTTTAAAGTTTCTGAAAACAACTTCATGTCATAGTTTTTATAATAATCTACCGAATACCTTTCTCGTTTATGATTATGTAAAATAGTTGGATTTTTAGAAAATGGGTTGGATACCATTAGATATGTTTCGTTTTCAACTCCTAGTCCCCAATATTCATATTCATAATCTTTTAACGAATCAAAGAAATCCGCATATGCCTGATGTTTATCATTATCGACATTTTTTATACTCATTTTAGTAAATTGTATGAGGTTAATAGGTTAATAAGATATAGAGAGAAAAATATATTATTTAGCCGATACGCATTTTTTTTTATAAATGATAGAATTCATATAGTCTCCTGACGAAACCGATGTTAATGATTTAGAATACCCTCCGCATTTAATATTTTTATTATTTTTATTATTATTGCAAATAACCAATTTTGGCTTCTCGTCGATTGGGTTGCAAGAAATATCAACGCTTGCTTGTACAAGTGATTTTATATATTCGGATTCACTTGAGACATAATTACCTGCTTTATTTTCCTGAATAGTCGTGAGTAAAATAGCCGGAACAACCTGTTTACATTTATCAGTTGGATAAAGTAAAGATGAATGAATATGCCCGAGATTATTCATCGTGGATTTTTTAACAATCGTCGAGTCATTCGTGGCGTGATTACAAGAAAAAATCGGATTTACATAATAAGTGCCCAAACAGCCTCCGTGTCCGACAGGGTAATTCCCCTTGAATAGTGTTCTAATATATTTAGCACGAATGGAAGACTGACCAATATATCCCTGGCTTCTCAACGTACCATTCAAAGCAAATCCTCTAGCCGAGATTGGAGTATTATACCCTCGCGATTTATTCTTCATTGCGACTATTGACATTTTTAATATATATTACTACAATATTATTATCAGTTTCGTTTTTTTTTTCATAGTTTTATTAATTAGTTTTTTTTCCATTTTTTTTAACCAATTCTATTATAACTTATGGAAGAAGAAGAAGAAAACTTCATTTTAACAATACTTCAATGTCTATCGACATATAATACGAACCATTCACAGTCAGACTCGACAACGCCAGAGCAAATTCCAACTCAGCCCGAGACTATCCCACCGCCGACAAATCAGGCGACAAATCAGGAACAGTTGACACATGTGATGGATTTATTATTTAATAGCGCCAATGAAATAAGTAATAATAATTATATTTCATCGAGAGACACTACTACATATGCATCCATTCCACATGCATCCATTCCATATGCTCCTATTACATATGCGTCCATTCCGTCTTCGTCCATTCCATATGCCATTCAAGACGTGGTATATTCTTATCTAAACAGCTTTGCGAATCGATATATAAACACATCATTATATGACGAAAATAGCGCAAATAAAAAAATATGTATAGAAGAGAACCAGCTTGTATTATATACATATAAATCAACCGACGACGAAACCAGACAATTAAATTGCCCTATTACTCATACTCCATTTAACGATGGCGATGAAATAACAAGTTTACCGTGTAATCATTTATTCGACACAGAAGCAATTAATAAATGGGTTCAAAAAAAACCAGAATGTCCTATTTGCAGATTCAAATTAAAGATTATAGAACAAGACCAAGAACAAGAAGAAACCCAAGAATCGGCAATACTATCATCAGCAGCAACAAGGGCGGCGAGAAGATCAATAGAACAAGCGCAAGCGCAAGCAGACACACAAGCGCAAGCGCAAGCAGAACAAGCGCAAGTAGAACCGCAAGCGCAAGTACAAGCAGAACAAGCGCGCGAAAGAGATATTGATGATAACGAAACCTATATAGATCCAATGTCGTCTCGTATGTTATTTGCCTTTTATGACATAAGTGGCGGAGAGGCCGACGACGATGATCAACAATTACAATTATCGTTAATCCAAAGTTTCGTTTCACTGAGCGAGATGTTATGATTGAAAAAAAAAGTAAACAAATAATTTATTACATCTTTTCTCATTTAAAACGCTCATATATTATATTCAGGTACTGAATTTGGAAAATGTTAAAAATAATTTATAACGATCGTTTTATAAAAATTTATTTTTACGAGAAGAGGGGTTTTTTTTTGATTTTTTTTTGATTTTGATTTTTTTTTTCCCTCGAATTGTAGATTGCGAATATTGTTTTAATAAATTTATATTTTGATCATCTCGATTGTTATATAATTCATTTGCCTTATCTTTTATTTTTTTTATAATATCCTCTGGAGGATTATTATTTTTATCTATATTAACATTACATACTTTTGCCATCATTTCATACCATTTATTAGAACTTTTTGGTAATGGATTAATCCCAGTATATTTATCTTCAAATGGATAACACAAAAACGGTTGTTTTGTCATATCAGGGCCTTCTTCATTTTCAATTGAAATTTTAGGTAAAAAATAATTTTTTTTTATATTTTTACCTATTATTTTTAAAATACTAATAATACCGCAACAATATTTCATATTTATGTTATCGTGAAAAACAACTTCGGATTGTGATTTTTTTCCAGTTAATAATAAATCTCTATTTTTACTCATAAATTTATTTAAATTCCATGAGAAATATGTATTTTTTTCTGAAACTATTCCATTATAATCAGTTAAATTTATATGATAATTATTTTGAAGCATTAATTTTTTAGAAAATATCATAATATATTTCCCTGGAAATATATCTTCATTAAGGATATTATCTTTTGTAATAATAGATAAATACGCACCTGGGAATTGGCCGTTTGTATTAAATTCAGAAGTTTTTAATTCACTCCAATTTATACAATCAGGGTTATTTGTAGAATGAATTAAATAATAAATTTTATCCATATATAATTTTATATTATTTTATTTAATAAAATGGACATTTTTAAATGATTTAAATATCATCAATATTGATCAATTGGGACGGTTTACTTGATGACGACGTGACTATATTCATCCCTTTGTCATTACCCCCCTCATCAACGTCTGCTAGTATTTTTTCATATAATGAAGTTTCTGAACTGATAAAATCGCATGAGTAATCTTCCACATCTTTATTATCACTAAACGATAATTTTGATAATCTCCGAACGTCAATATGACTAGAAACTTCTAATTTAGATTTCTCTTCTGTTGAATATACCTCCAACAAATCGCACTTTGGTTTTTTTCCAGCAGTTAAAACCTCCCAATCTCTCGTTCCTACCAATATCCAAACCCCGGCAGAAATTATGTTATCCTTTTTACGTCTACCAGTAAACTTTTTTCGGATGATACAATTTCTAGCGACTCCGTCTGCGCATTCGACTAGACACATATTGCTTCCATAATTTTTAGAAACAACCGCATACATTTCTCCTTCTTCTTTCGCGTACCTGACGTGAATATTTTCACTTGACTTGCCATTTGTTTCATTTACGTGTTTCCTGCCGAGCTTTTTAGACTTGTTGCCTCCCTTTTCGTTTTTAACCATTGCTTTGGGTTAATATATGATGCTATTTTACTTTCTGGTTTGGCAAATCAATTTTTTTTTATAAACCCACAATAATATCCGGAGTTGGTCTAACAAACAATACACTTTCATTGATATCCTTTTGGTTTGCGAACAAATGGATAATTATGGCGATTAAATAATGGAAATAAAACTCGCTTGGGATATTTTTCTTAATTTGTAACCATTTTTCGAAAATTTTAACATTTATTTCTTTTTCTTCTGCTTGTGCTTCTGCTTGTGTAAAATATACTTTAGAGAAATACCCGATAATGACCCTATGAACAACATCGACATCGTTTCCATCCTTCAAGTGTGTAAATACTTTATACGCGATCTTATCTATATTTTTTGAATGTAATGCGGTTAATAATACAGAATATTTATTATTAAGCGGGTCAGATAGTAGTAAATCAATCGTCGTGCTTGGTTTAATCTTTTTCAAAGACGTAACAGTATACTTAAACGTCAAGACGCTTATCCTTGCTTTGTATACGTTATGAGAGGTCGATTTCCTAATAAACATGTTTTTTATAATACGGGCAAATGTCATAGAAGTGGCGGGTCCATCTGTTTTGAGTTTAAATATAAAGTGTTCTAGTTTAGGATTTAATTCTGCATAAAAGTCTAGAAACAAATTTATTATAAAATTCCAAACGGCTTCTTCCTTTTTATGTTTTGCCAATTTAAACAATATCCGATAACATTCGTTTATATCATCCCTTTTAAATAGACAATTAATGAGAGAATTTTCGTCGTCGTCGTAGCCAATATAATTCGTCATCTTTTAATTTAAAAAAAGGTCCGCGTATAATATTTCATTTCATTTTTTTTTATATATGTATTTATATATAACAAATGAAACAAGAAATAACTTGGAATGGGTTGATTAAAAAAATAACGTTGGACCAGCAAAAGAACAACACGTTTAATGGTCTTAAAAACGTATTCGGACTTGCTAAAAAAGAATGGGGTAATATTAAAAGTGGAAAACATCCTTTATTTTCTGTTGGAAAAGGAAAATCACTTCGCCGAAGTAACACCTCCAAAAAACATAATAAGAAAAGTAGAAAAAATAAAATACAATTATGCAGTAAATGTAAATTGTGTCCGGACTGTATGAGAAGGAATGGATTCTATTGAATTAGTCTGCGTATTTTGAGTTTTTTCTAATTATATTGAAATATCGATTTCTATATGTTTCCTTTAATTTCGCGTTTATCTCGCTGACGGATAGATGATAAGTATTATAAATACTCATAATCTCGTTTGTTATTTCAGCTATAGCAGTTTTACAGTAATTTTCAAAACTTTTTTCAGGAGATACAATTTTTCCATTAGAATACATTTGAGATATATGCGCATCGAATGAGTTTAAAATGTTCTTGTCCATTCTGATTTTTTTGTTTTCGTCTTCCTTTTCTTCATCTTCTTCTTCTTCATTGTGTTTATCTTGTTTTTTATTAAAATTCTTCTTTCTAAAATAATAGCGTCCAGCCTTGAACATCTTGTCCTCTATAGGCTCCTTATTGTTATAACCGAGTTCAATCAGCCTTTGAACTTCCCTGCTGAAAACTTCATAATGTTGGTCGTAGTAAAGTTTCCATTCGGATTTATATTTCTTCCGATCATCCGACATGTGTTTGTTCGCAAAATTTGAAATCATTGCGACAATATGGTCGTCCAACTTGAATCGGAACGTAGGCGGCGATATCTTCTCCTTGGGCGTCTTCATCGTCGTCGTCGTCGTATGCTCATGGATGATATCCATTTTCGTTTTGTCCATCCAGTCGATCTTTTGTTTCTTTTTTATTTTTATTAAAATTCATTTCAATTTTATCCAAAAACCAAAAAAATTGAAACGTCTTTTAATAAAAATAAATTGGCAACCAATCAATGTCGACAAACGCAAACATTGGTAAGAAAAAGAGATTTGTAATTGTAAAGAGAAAGGTGTTGGAATATGAAGAAGCTTATCCAAACAGATTGGATGAATACAAAGCGCAATTATCTGAACAGGAAATTATAGTAATGAAAATAGCAGAGGAACATTTAAAAACATCTTTTGATCTAGAAAAAAGTAGCGGGTATTTACAATACTTGCAAAAATATACGAAATGTTAGTTAATTTAATTAATTATACAAAATGTATGGCAATAAATATACAGAGATAATCATAACAATCATATTGGTATTTAAATCTTTACTAGCAAGATAGGACGCAATAATAGACGACATTGCCATCATACCGCTATCTGATAGTATGGCCTTATAAGATACTTCATCCGCATAGTCCTTAAACGTGTCCATCATTTTATTAATTCCTCTTGGAACATTTGTAAAAAAGACGTAAAATAATACGTCGTGTACAATTTGTATTACTACTGCTAAAAGGACGAATTGTATAATGGAGAATTCATTGAATATATTATAATATAATACTCTCGTTATAATTAACCCAATAAGTATAATTAAAACATCGGCGACGACTGCAGATAAATTATACTGCGAATACCATTGGTTCAATACTTTTGATTTGATTACCCTTGTGTTTGATAACAAGATGACAAACAAATCAGTAATTAATACTGCCGTTAACAATGGTAAATAATCACTTGTATTATTAAAGTTTGCTATGTTTTTAAACATCAGTTTATATATTAAACATACAACAAAATTAGTTTCACGAATTTTTTCATAAGTTTTTTGAAAAAATGGAAAATGGACATTTTAAAAATGTCCAAAATCGAAAAACTCAAAAAACTTTATGGAAAAAAATCGTGAAAAAGTGATTTACAGCATAATGCTCTCATTTCCAAAAATGGATTGAAAACTCTGTGACTGAAACTTTTTTGATAAAAATAAAAAAAGGATTTAAGCGGAAAATATTATTATCTTTATTATATTAAATGATTACACAAAATTCCGCATTTTCCGCTAAAGTATTTTATTGTGATTTTTGTAATATAAACTGCAGTAAAAAAATGACTACGATAGGCATATTTTAACCGTTAAACACACAAATAACGCTTTAGGTTACAAAAAATCCGCATTTTCCGCAAAAAAAGATTTTATTTGTGATTTGTGTACGTCATTAAAAAGGTAGCGAAGCAAGTTGTGATTGACAAGTAATTTTATATTATTTTATTTTAATGTTTTTGAATCTTCTTTTACTTTTATTTTTATTTTTCTTTTTTATTACCTTTGCTGTTTTTTTCCTTTTATACGAACCTCTCCCTCCTCCTCTAACGGACCTTGTATTTAAAGGCAATACATGAGGCATAGATACAGGAGGCAAAGTCGTCGCATTTTTTACTCCATTATTAATGTCGTCGTTTATTTTTTTCATAGTAATTTCGTAATTATTTTTAATACTTATTATTGATTTAATTAATGAAATAATTTCCTTTGAGTCGCCCTTTATTTTTTCGTCAAGTTTGGAAAGAGGTATCCTAAAAATAGATGCTAATAAATCAACCGAGTTTAGAGTGGCCGCATAACTAGCATATGCCGCTCGTAAATCGCTAACCACTCCGAGAGATATGCCGTCAACAGTCGAATACACAGCGGTCGATACTTGTTCACCAATCTTATTTGAAGTATCCGCCAAGTTATTTAAAAACACCTTGTCTGTCATAATGTCGTCTCTGGCATCTTCAATTGATTTTTTCGATATTTCCGTCGCGTTTTTTACAATGCCTTTAATTTCATCACGCATCTCTTTATTAGCTAAAATAATTCCTAGCGCCTCTGTTGCTATTTTAATGTTTTTTTTTAATTCGCCCGTTAAAACGGCTGCTTCGGCTGTTTTATCTTTAACGACGACAGCTGCTTTCTTTACATTTTCTCTAACAGATCCGACGATCTGCTTTACATTTTCTTTAACATTTGCCGCACTATTTTTTATGTCATCCACCGCATTCTTCTCGATGCTTTCTACTGTGCTTCTTATATTTTCTCCAAGATTCATATAATTATATTAATCGTATATAATTATATTAATCTTTACAACATTGTGTCATTTGGCCATTTTGCTATTTTGCTATTTTGCCATTTTGCTATTTTGCTATTTTGCTATTTTGCTTGTTCTTCTTTTTCTTTTTCTTTTTGTATTTTCTTAAAATCGGCAAAACTTATAGGGTCGTTGCCATAAGCGGCAGTCTTTTTTTCCTCAAATGGCTTATATTCATTTAGTTTACCTTTATAAGAAAACCTATTTGTAATGTGTTTTTTCATCCTCACTCTAGTATTTTCATTACCATTATTATCCGTATTATCATATTTTTTAAATGTGGCGTATACGTTTTTCTCGATTGCTCCTCCATCATTCTTATTCTTTTTAATCCAATCATTTTTTTTCAACTGTTTCAGAACGACTGAAAAATCAACCATATGAAAGGCCTTGTCAAGTTCTTCTTTATAGTTTATACAAACGCATTTACAATTATTATCAATAGCAAACTTTCTCGCCACGGCGTCCAAAGTATTGAATTTTACATTCTCTTTATTGTCACAGTAATACCAAAATGTGCCTGAATCGCTATTATATGTCATGATAATATCATCCCCGTCTGGAGATTGGTCGCGTACGGTTTTAAACCGCAAATTATACAAATCGTTTAATGTGTTGTTAGTATACCTCGATTGATTAAATTCCTTGTAATATTTTTCATTTTCTTCTTCTTCTTTATCAATACGATCGACATAACGATCTTTGACAATAAAAAAAGACCCCTTCATGTAATACCCGACAATAAGAAACGAAACCGAAACCCCAATTGAAAAAATACTAGAGATGTATAGCGATAAAAGGACCAAATTAATATATGAAATATCGTGATATACTACATCTAGAAGAGTATAAGACATTTTTTGTTGGATTGTGTATAGTATTATCACTGCCCTTTTATTTAAATCGTTTATGTAAAATTCTTATTCTTGCCTGCGGCGGCATTAAGCAACGATTCTCTTCTCAAATCGAATAGACTTTTTATTTCCTTGTCCATAAAAGGAACCTTGAAGAGTTGAAACGATTCATTATCTGGATGAAGACATACCAAACATAATTCGCTTACTTTTTTATCGTATTTTTCCTCCAGTATTGCCCTATATGTGTTTAGTTGAAGAGAATAATGCCAGAAATTCGTGTCTGGTAAATGATCGATACACTCCGTCTTGGCGAATGCGTTGAACGACGCCGCCTTTTTTATTTCCTTACATCTCTTCCAATCGTAAATCATAAGCGTCCCGTCCTCTTTTTCAAATACCATGTCAATTGACCCGGCGAATTTCAGGTCTTCGTTCCAAATCATCCATTCGGTCCTGTAGGGCTTATAATTGGTCGGATGATTTTCGGCAATGTATTTTGTGAATGCGATAAAGTGTTGGTATTCTAGAGACGTGTTTTCCTTCCCCTTCTCCAACACAATGCCGTTATAATAGCACTCGATATCATAATGAAGCTTTGTTCCTTCTCTAGCGGCATCGGCTCCGTTTTTATTCCACCCGTCCTTGATTTCCTTTGCCGTTTTGCCGTAATATATATTCTGAGGGTTCCAGTTCTTACCATTCATCATCTTTTTAATAATCAAGTCGGCGTCGAACTTGCCGAAATGGCTGTGGTTCCATTTCGTAACGGACATGTATTTGCTGTCTGATACCGGCGCGCCGTTTTTATCTTTGTATTCAATCGTATAAATATGCGGACCGGCGTCGAACTTGATTTGCTCATCTCTTTCGTGGGCGTGTAATTCGGCGAGCATTCTGTCTTATTTCAAAATGGAATAAAAAACAGGTTTAGGTTTCATTTCATTTTTTTATAGAATTAAATTATAAATCGTCTAATTGATCGAGTGCGTGCGATTTATAGGTTGAGAGTGCTTATTATTTTTTCGAGTTTTTCGAGTCGAGTGGTTAAATCAGATACATTTTTTTTTAAATTGGCGTTTTCTGTTTTTAGAATTTCGACAGAACGATCTACTTCTTGAACGGCGGCAACCGCAACGGCGTAAATCGCATCTTTGTTCAATGAATGAAAATCATCTACTTCTTGTCCATAAACAAAAACGGTTGAAACGTCTGCGTCTAACGATTCCTCTATGATTATTGTTGTATCGTCCACAATTGTTTTAATTGTAACATTCTTTTTATTTTCCTTATTATCTTCTTGTATATATAATCGAATAAGAACAGGTTTCCCGTTTGCGTTTGCATTTAGCTTTGAAGTGCTTCCATTATTAATTAATGTCAATACATTTGTATTACTTACTGTAGCCATACAGAATACGTTTGGAATATAATCTGTTAAAAGTGTCGTTGAATATGGTAAAACTTCCCTTATTTGCTGTGCGATAAATCCCCATACCGGTTCTGTGCCTTTCATAATTGTGTCAATATAATTATACCTTTTTGGTTGAATTAATCTTAGAGTTTCTAAAGCATAACCGTCATCAATATCTTGTATGTTTTTCTTTATACGTTCATCAGAAAATGCTACAAGTCCTTCACCCGCTACACGGCCATCTGTATAGATTTTTACATTCCCGTGAGGTCTACCGCTGTCGTTATATATATCGGAGTTGGAATAATTACGCGCAGTAGTCCAAGTCGTCGACGACGAGGGATTAGCACCTTCTACATGTAACCAATAGTTAGGATTGGCTCCTATACCAAACCTGGAATAACTATAGATAAACCCAGCACTCATATAAACGGATCCATTAACATCACACTTAACACTGGCGGGTCCTTGCTCAATCTTAAATGCTGTATTTGAGGATGTCGCATTACCGTACAAAGTACTGCACCTAATATCTCCACTACCATCCCTCGCAACAACTGAACTAGCACCACCATCATGTCGTGCGTTTTGATTCGTGCCAGTATTGGCGTTATATAGGTTGCTCGCAGTATTAGCGTTGCCAGTACACGTTCCAGCAGATGTCGCAGTATTAGCGTTGCCAGTACACGTTGTTGCGGTAGAGCAGGTTGTATTGATTTCAATCCCAGCAGACCCATCAAAATTGGCAGCGCCGGTTACATTTCCCGTTAAAGTTATCGCACGAGCAGTTTGTAATTTTGTCGCACTTGTCGCGTTACCAGTACACGATGTAGAAGAACCGCTCAACGAACCTGAAAAATTTGCACACGATAATGTGTCTGTATTAGGATTATATTTTAGTCCATTTTTACGAATTCTTAAATCATAATTTTTGGAAATCGCATCATCTGATGCATTTGTAAACACAATCCTCCAATCAGTAGCGGCAGAGCCTGTACTTGGATATTCAGTTCCAAGTTGCGAAGTTATATATAATGCTGTCGCACTCGACGCATTTCCGGAAATATTTCCAATAGAATCCTTAACCGCCATAGTATAAATGCTAGAATTAGCTGGCATTTTTACATCATATGATGATCTATCAAGAGAAAGTTTTATCCACCCAGTTGGAGAATCCTTTTCTTCAAACTCTATTCCGGCGCCACCGGCAGAACTATCAGCTCCTCCTCTATTTAAAGTAATCAACGAATCTTTTACTTGTAAATTAGTAGTTTGTATAGTATTAGTAGTTCCCATGATATTAACCGTGCTACCAGTTGTGCCGATATTGATTAAGCCGCCTCTGAGAGTAGTATCGCCGCTAACGTCGAGTGTTCCAGAGACACTAGTATTACCGCTTGTCGATAAAACTTTGAACTTGGTTACAGGCTGTCCTATATATAAATCCTTGACAAGAGTAGTATTACCGCTAACGTCAAGCGTTCCCGAGACACTAGTATCACCGCTTGCCGATAAAACTTTGAACTTGGTTACAGGCTGTCCTATATATAAATCCTTGACAAGAGTAGTATTACCGCTAACGTCGAGTGTTCCCGAGACACTAGTATCACCGCTTGTCGATAAAACTTTGAACTTGGTTACAGGCTGTCCTATATATAAATCCTTGACAAGAGTAGTATTACCGCTAACGTCGAGTGTTCCCGAGACACTAGTATCACCGCTTGTCGATAAAACTTTGAACTTGGTTACAGGCTGTCCTATATATAAATCCTTGACAAGAGTAGTATTACCGCTAACGTCGAGTGTTCCCGAGACACTAGTATCACCGCTTGCAGATAAAACTTTGAACTTGGTTACAGGCTGTCCTATATATAAATCCTTGACAAGAGTAGTATTACCGCTAACGTCGAGTGTTCCCGAGACACTAGTATCACCGCTTGCAGATAAAACATTGAACTTCGTCACCGGCCATCCTACAGAAAAGTCCTTGTCTACACCAAGCTTTCCGGAAAGGAGCGTATTACCTGTAAGACGAGTGTCGCCGATAATTCCATTACGAACTATGAGAGTTCCGCTAATGTCAACATTGCCGCTAACGTCGAGTGTTCCTGATACACTGGTATTACCACTTTCAGATAAAACCTTGAACTTGGTTACAGGCTGTCCTATATATAAATCCTTGACAAGAGTAGTATTACCGCTAACGTCAAGCGTTCCCGAGACACTAGTATCACCGCTTGTCGATAAAACTTTGAACTTGGTTACAGGCCGTCCTACATATAAATTCTTGACAAAAGTAGTATTGCCGCTAACGTCGAGTGTTCCGTCAAGCCTAGTATTACCGCTAACGTCGAGTGTTCCGGCAATACTGGTATTACCGCTTGCCGATAAAACTTTAAATTTATTTTCGCCTACAGTTAAATCACTAGCTATAGCAACTGTTCCGGCAACAGTAGTATTGCCGCTAACGTCAAGCGTTCCTGAGACACTGGTATTACCTTTTGCCGAAGTAACCTTGAATTTATTTGCGCCTACGGTTAAATCATTGACCAAACCAAGAGTTCCGTCAATCCTAGTCGTCCCTGATATATTTATGGTTTCGCCACTTACATCTATTACCCCATCCGTTTTAGTATAAAGTGTTTTGAATAAAGATATTTTTCTAATTTTACCAGAGTCTTTAACAACCAACGATTTGGATTGTAGATGAAAGACATATGCCGTAGGATTATTAAATAATATGTCAAGACCGCTTCCTATATCTAGCAGCCCTCCTCCTGCTATAACAACTGGGTTTCCGGCGCCAGACAGACTTTTTTTTTTAAGAAGAAGCTCATCTGGGAAATATACATACAAGTTGTTATAATTATCAATCGCAATCGTTTTTACGTTTGGAATAGTGAGCATCGGTATAGTAGACCCTATGTAGTATATCTGACCACTAACGCCATTCGATACCAAAATATTATTACTACTATCGCAAACAATAGAACTGATTGAATCGACATATGCTACGTCTGTCACGTTGAAGAATTTATCTATTTTTCTAACTTTAGAACTTGGCTGGAGGATATCAATATCAACGACATACAAATTTCCACTATTATCTGCTGATATATAAGTTGGTCCAATGAACCTAGCGGTTGTCCCGTTGCCATTTAGTGTGCCACTAGTTCCGTCTCCGGCTACTACTATGGGGATGGGATATTTTACTGAAAGATCAAATGAAAGTATTCGGAAGTTCAAAGTGTCACATGCGTATAAATTATCATTAACTATTGTTATGCCCGATAATGCGTTTAAGCTAGAATGTGTATAAAATTCTGTTTCGACCCAGGCCTTATTTATAAACTTCACTACGCGAATTCCAGTATTTAATCCCATATTGGTTTTATAGCAGTAATATATATCGCCTGAATAATGAACGGCCAATCCCAGTTTATAATCATTTGAAAGATAACTGCTTTGTATAACCGTGCTTACCGTATGATCCGTATCCTCTACAATTGTTTCACTTATAATAGTGGGTGTGGCTTGAAAATTGATGTTATTTCCGTCGAGCCCGACGATGCCAAGAGGATTTCCTAAAAACACGTTTCCTTTAAGATACACGTTTTCAGTGCCCTCTAATAATCGCATACTTCTTAAAACTTCTAAATCATTGACTGAAATATTGTTGCATTGTATGGTTCCTGGAGTAGTAATTCCTCCATTTCCGGCATATATAGACTCGCTATAATGGTGTCTCGAGTTCCTAGTTGTATCTCTCGAGTCTTTTTTCCACGAAGACATTGCCTATTATATAATACATCCATAGTTAAAAAAACATAGGCAATACACATAAGCCAAAGGCAATACATAAGCCAAAGGCAATACATAAGCCAAAGGCAATACATAAGCCAAAGGCAATACATA